>Ga0182030_10001235_pt1 | contig 52152 bp, 40 predicted proteins | sample 812S3MmetaG_FD_121299 | JGI IMG/M metagenome (GOLD analysis project Ga0182030, IMG submission 121299) | Permafrost microbial communities from Stordalen Mire, Sweden - 812S3M metaG (Illumina Assembly) | ecosystem: Environmental > Terrestrial > Soil > Wetlands > Permafrost | place: Sweden...
ATCGTAACCTGTTGATTCTATGGTGGGCGGTACAGGGCTTGAACCTGTGACCCCTGCCGTGTGAAAGCAGTGCTCTACCACTGAGCTAACCGCCCGCCAAAATGAGCGCGCAAGTGTAAGCATCCGCCGCCCTGGAGGCAATGCTGGCAGGCCAAGCTGATACCATCGCGCCCTGCATGACTATTGTTACCCGCTTCGCGCCCAGCCCCACCGGGCTATTGCATATTGGCGGCGTCCGTACGGCGCTGTTCAGCTGGCTGTACGCGAGACATCACAGCGGCCGGTTCATTCTGCGGGTGGAAGACACCGATCGGGAGCGCTCCACGGAGGAGGCTGTTCAGATCATCCTCGATGGCATGCAGTGGCTGGGCTTGGTCCATGATGAGGGTCCGTACTACCAGACCCGGCGCCTCGAGCGGTATGCGGAAGTGCTCCAGCAGCTGCTCGCCCAGGGCAACGCCTATCACTGCTACTGCAGCAAGGAGGAGCTGGAGGAGATGCGCAACGGCCAGTTGGCGCGCAAGGAGAAACCGCGCTACGACGGACGTTGCCGGCATCGCACGGCCCCCATGCCCGGCGTGCAGCCAGTGGTCCGCTTCAAGAATCCACTCGACGGCGAAGTTCTCGTGGAGGATCTGGTCCACGGTCCGGTGGTGTTCCAGAACGCGGAACTTGATGACCTGATCATCGCCCGCTCCGATGGCTCGCCGACATATAACTTCTGCGTGGTCGTGGACGACAGCGACATGCACATTACCCATGTGATCCGGGGTGATGACCACCTCAACAACACCCCGCGACAGATCAACATGCTGAGGGCGATCGGCTTCACGCCGCCCGCGTATGCCCATGTGGCCATGATCCTCGGCCCCGATGGCGCGAAGCTGTCCAAGCGGCACGGGGCCGTGAGCGTGCTGCATTACCGGGAGGAGGGCTACCTGCCCGAAGCGCTGCTCAATTACCTGGTGCGCCTGGGGTGGTCGCATGGCGACCAGGAGATCTTCAGCCTGGACGAAATGGTTCAGCTGTTCGACATCACCGATGTCAACAAGGCTGCTTCGGCGTTCAATCCGGAGAAGCTGCTGTGGGTCAATCAGCAGCACATGATGCGGGCGCCATTGCCGTATCTGGCGGGTCTCCTGCGTGAGCAGCTGCAGCGCTCGGGTGTCGAAACCCAGGATCAGGCATTGCTGGAAGGTATTGTTGCCGGCCAGCGGGAGCGTTCGAAGACCATGAAGGAAATGGCCGAGAACAGCCGCTACTTCTTCGGTGCACAGATCCAGATCGAAGAAAAGGCCGGCCGCAAACACTTGAGTGGCGAGGGCGCCACGATGCTCTCTCGCCTGCGGGCGGGTCTCGCGGCGCTGACCGCCTGGTCGGCAGTCGGGGTCCACGAGGTACTGACCGCGATCGCGAGCGATGCAGGTGTGGGACTGGGCAAAGTGGCGCAACCGCTGCGGGTTGCACTGACGGGCGCAGCGGTATCACCGCCCATCGATGCGACGGCGGCGCTCCTTGGACGCGAACGCGTGCTGGATCGCCTGGATCGGGCGCTGCAATGGGCGGCGAACCTCGGCCCGAAGGCTTAAGCTGTACAAGGTGTTGAACGGGCCGTGTCCGACCCAAAGCTGTGGTCCAATTCGCGTGCTTTCTGGATAGTTTCTGGTATTCTGCGCGCCCGTTCGGGTGGGGGGCCATAGCTCAGCTGGGAGAGCGCTTGCATGGCATGCAAGAGGTCGACGGTTCGATCCCGTCTGGCTCCACCAAATAAATCAACGAGTTAATGAAGAGGCCATAAGTCACGGGTCCTCCGGGGTACCGCTGGGGGTACCAGCCGGCCCTTTTCTGGCCACCCCTCGCCGACCTCTGGCTGGGCTAGCGCTGAGTACCGGACAAAGGCCTTCTGGGCCGCCGGGCATCCCAATGTTGTTCCAGCAGGCCCATGTTGTCGCTGATGCTCTGGCGGCACAGTTCGACGTCCTTGTGAGTCTTGAGTTTGCCGCGGCCGAACCACAGCTCCAATTGCTCACGCAGACTTTTCGCGCGCAGGGTTAACGGGACTGGCGCTGCGGCCAGGATCTGATTGGCGATCATGGACGCCTGGCGCCCGACCTCGGCGTTACCGCTTGGCACATCGCCGACCAGCTTGCGCAACTCCTCACACTTAGTACGAACTTCTACCTTGTTCATACACTGGTCTCCGACAGCTCCGATGATCATACCGCCTGCCTCGCACAATGCGTTCTCGCAAGCCCAGTGCGGACCTCCGGCGCGGCTGAGCAAATGGTCGCACGAGCGCAAAAGGCCGCTCCTTGGGCGACCGCAATTTTTGCAGGCTGTGGATCGGCGCCTAACGGTCGTGGACAACGGCTATGACAGCGACTTCATCACCGCCCGCAGGGCTGATTCAGGCGTCCTGAGCCGACCATTCCATGTCTGGCTCCGGCCATTCGAAAACATGTCCGACGCGGGTTTTTCCGCGCACCGACACGATGGCCTGGGTATCGACCAAGTGAACGGGTACATCCCCGTAGCGTAGTTCGAGCGCAGTCTGCGTCGGAAACGCTGCCTTGAATTCGTCGATGTACTTCTGTGGTGTACGGATTGCAGTGACGGTGCGGCCGCCGGCAGCCAGGAAATAGTCGACTGCGGCCTCAAAAGGGGCAAAATACAATTTGGTCACTGTCTGGGCCATCTATTCAAATTCGTTGGCTGTGGACCAGGACGAATCATACCCCCAGGGCCTAGGGAACAAAAAGGCCACCCGAAGGCGCCCCCCTCAAGGAGATGTTGAGTTACTGCTGGGGCGCCGCGCTGCGAAGCCGGGCGGAACGCCATGGTAGATCCGGAATCCTTCCACCAGTCCGCCGAGCGCCGCGACGAACAGCGTGCGGGCCAGCAGCAGGAAGGAGAAAGCCAACGCTGCGGCCGATGGCACCCCCAGGTGCCCCAGCAGCGTTACCAGGGACGTATCGCGAACGCCGACACCTGCGACGGAGATCGGAAGAATCAGTACCAGATCCAGGACGGCGCGGATCCAGGCCAGATCCATCGCGGGCACTTCGATGCCCAGTGCACGGGCAAAACAGATGAAGGAGACGACGCCCAGGGCATTGCGAACAATGCATAGGACTTGAAACCACAGGTAGTGCCTGCGGCCATGGCGTCCGAAATCCACCATACAGGTCGACACCGTCTGCAGGTGCCGCAACAGATGATGTGGAAGCCGCAGACGGGTGAGGGCGCTGCGCACAGCCGCATGAGGTATTGCGCTCACTGAGATCAGAACCATCAGCACCGAAACCGTCAGGGCGAGCACCAGCACGAGCAGCTCGGAGCGCGCGGAAACCGACACGTTGGCCAGGTAGTAGAAGACCAGGCCAAAGCCCACGGTGGTTACCAGCTCGACCTCGCGGCTGAAGATCATGGCGGCCAGCGCCTGGGCGCGTTTGCCTTCCGGCCTTGAGAAGTGGTGCCAGCGGATCACGCCGCCGGCCAGATAGCTCGGCAGGAACAGTCCGTAGAAGTTCGCGACGAGATTGACGCTGGCGATCTGTCGCACCGAGAATCTCATCCCTTGAGCAGCCAGAATGGAACGCATCTGCAGGGCCGCCAGAGTGTTGGTCGCGGCGACGAGGGCAAAGCCGCCGAGCAGCCAGATGAGCCGGGCACTGAGCAGCGCGGCATATACTTCGCGCATCGGAATCGTCGTGACCAGGTACGTAAGCAGCCCGATGCTCATGGCAAGCTGGAATATCCGCAGCGCAAGTCGTCGCACAGTCATCGCAGTGCCAGCAATTCGCTGTAGATCTCGATGTGCCGGTCGATCGCCGGCTGCAGCGCGAAGACTTGCCGAACGTAGTCCCGTCCCGCCTCCCCGAGCTGCCGCCAGCGATTTCCCTCCAACAACAGTGTCAGACCCCGGATGAAGTCGTCGTCGGCTGCGTGATGGCCGAAGCGCGAGGCGAACTCGTCCGGATCGACGGCGCTGAGGATCGCGCAGCCGTGCGCTGCAGCTTCAATGAAGGCGTTGGGCAGACCTTCGCGCGCCGCCGTGTTGACCAGAATCCAGCTGCGGCCCAGGAGCTGCGACAGTTCCGGCCCGCGAAACTGGTCCACGAAACCCAGCAATTCGAGATTGGCCACCTGGCCGTATTGATCCCGCAGGCTCCTTTCATAGAGCGGATCGCGGCTTTTTCCCGCGGCGAGGAACCGTACATGCGGAAAGGCGCGCGCCAGCTCGAAAAACCGCTCCGGACGCTTGCGCCGATCCCATCGAGCCACAAAGCAGACGGTTGGACGTGGATCCTTCTGCACCTGATCCGGCACCGCTACGGGAGTCGGCAGCAGCTGCGGTTCGTCCTGGAGTGCGTACTTGGCGCGCGCCCGTGCTGCCAACATTCTGGCGGCGACGTAGCGGCGATCCGCGCGCCGAACCGCGCCGTGGACCAGCCAATTGTCTTCGTACAGCCGATTGGCAAGTACCTGCGGCTGGCTGATTGAAGGCAGGCCGCGTTCGGTGCGCCAGTCGCTGTCATCGCGGGTATCCCGGAACGTCACGACGTGCCGCGCATGCGGCTGGGCGCGGGAGGCCAGATAGGTCCCGAAGGAGGGTTCCTGGGAATGGAAGATGTCCGCGCGGATCTGCGCGTACTGTCGGCCAGTCCCCAGCAGCTCCGGCAGCGTCAGGCCATGGACCTGGATGCCGTCCAGATTCGAGAGTCGGCCCTGGTCACCGCGGCGTGGGACGATGGCCGACACGGTGATGCCGCGCTTCACCAGCTCGCGGCCGATGGTGCGCGTAGCCCGACCAAATCCTCCGTATTTGCCCCAGGCGAAGATTTCTACGGCGACTAGGCAGATATGCACGCCGGCCCTCCGCGTGCGTTGCGGGCGCTGCCTTCAAGGCTGTGGTGTGTGCAAGGCGCGCTCATAGGTTTCCACATATTGCTGTGCCACGCTGCGCCAGGAGAACAGCTCCTGCACCCGGGTGCGGGCAGCGCGGCCAAGTTCCTCACAGTAAGCCGGCGCGCTCGACAGCTGCTCGATGGCGGCGCGGATACTGGCGGCATTTCGCGGTGGGACCAGCAGCGCCGCGGCGCCGACCACCTCCGCGCAACCGGTGCCAGAGGTCGTGATGATCGCCAGTCCAGCGGCCATCGCCTCCAGCAACGCATTCGGAAAATTCTCGGCCTCGGACGGCAGCGCAAAAATGCTTGCGGTTTCGATCAGATCGCGAAATGCGCTGGAAGTATTGTCGAGCCAGCCGTGGAACTGCACGATCGCCTGCGTGCGCAGGCGGCGGGCGGCCCGCTGCAAGTCGGGCAGGTACGGCCCGTCGCCCACGATGTGCACATTCAGCGGCCGGGCCCAGCCCTCCAGGGCCTGCAGCAGATACTGGATCCCCTTGCGTTCAAACATTCGGCTGACCACGAGGAGATTGCCGACACCGTGACGGGTCGTGGCGAAACCTTCGGGCCGAAAGCCGTTCGGAATGATCTGCAGGATGCCGCCGTAGCCATGCGCCCGCAGCAGATCCGCCAGCGACTGGCTCGGTGAGACTAGCGCCTTCGCTCGGCGAACGACGCACTTCCAGGCGGGGGCAAGCATGGGATGCAATGCACGAAACCGATCCGGGTTATAGCCCGGAACGTCGGAGCCGTGGGCCGTAATCACATAGGGAATGGCGTGACGGCGGTTCACTTGCCATGCCAGTACGCCGTCGGGAAAGATGAAATGTGAGTGAACGATGTCGGGTTTCGATTCGCGAATCAGCCGCTGAACGACAGGCCAGGCGCCCACCACATACGTGAGCAATTCGGGCGGAGTGCAGGTGGCAATCCGAAAACGAAGGCATGACGTTCGATGTACGGTCACGCCTTGCCTGACTTCCACTCGTGGCAGTTTGCCGTACTGCATGGTGATGAGATCGACGCGATGACCCAGCGCTGCGAGCTCATCCGTCAGGCCCCGCGCCACGCGGGCACCCCCGCCGCCCAGCGGTGGATATTCGTAACACGTCATTAGCACACGTAATGGCCGTGCCATTCGCGGATGGTATCACGGCCGAGTTTGCGCCAACGGTCCAGTGCCATCGTAGGAGCGGACCCACATCGCTGCGCTGCGCCAACCGACTGACCGCTGCAATGGAATCGATAAGGTTGAATCGTGACTGTGCGCCCGTAAGGCCGCACCGCAGGAGCGGTCTTGGTACCACCTCGCGCGGACCCGTTACGGGTGCAGCTTGAGCCTACCAAGGGTCGTTGACCACCCGACCGTCGCCGGATGTGGCGTCGGCGTAACCATCACGGACGGGGCCCGCAGCATGATGAAGACCCTTTCGCGCCAAGTCGCACCGAGCGCCGGCAGCGCGCCGACTCTGACCCGTCGAGCGCGAATCGCGCCGGCACCGGTGGGCCAGCCCAAGGTGGATCCGGATTCATATGTAGCGCGGCCCACGGCGGGGCGCCCGCGGGTGCTGATCGTCACGCCGCAGCCGTTCTACGAGGATCGGGGCACGCCGATCGCGGTGCGATACGTGGCCAGCGCCTTGGGGGCACTGAATGTCGATGTGCATCTGCTCGCGTTTCCGGTGGGTCGGGACATCGGCATGAAGAATGTCACCATCCACCGCTGCGCGAACGGGCTGGGCATCAAACAAGTCCCGATCGGGTTTTCACTGCGCAAGCTGGCGTTGGATGGCGGCCTGTGGCGCTCCTTCTCGCGGTTGCTGGCGTCGCGCCGCTTCGATGTGGTGCACGCAGTGGAGGAAGCCGCGTACATGGCAACGATCCTATGCCCACCGCTTGGCCAGCGCTTCATCTATGACATGGCTTCGGCCATTCCGACCGAGTTGGTGCGCAACAGCGCGATCAAATCGGTACTGCTGCGCACCCCGCTCGAGGCCATGCAGCGTCGGGTCATACACAATGCCAGCCATGTCGTCTGCAGTGCGGGACTGGCCGGCTATGTCCGTGTTCAGGACGCGGAAGCGCGGGTCAACGAATGGCAGTACCCGGCCCTGTCCGCGGCGGTGTCGACGCAGGAGGTCGAGTCGTTGCGCTGCCAATTGCAGATTTTGCCCGGGCAGCGCGTGCTGCTCTATACCGGAAGTTTCGCGGATTACCAGGGTCTTGACCTGCTGCTGGCTGCATTCGCTCGCGTGTCGAAGCTGCACCCGGAACTGGTCCTGGTCTGCGTCGGTGCCAGTGACGAAGAGCATGCGCGCTGGTCGACGCCCGCGCCCGATCGAAGCTTCGACGGCAACGTCCGCATCATGCCGCGCCAGCCGCGTGCCCAGATGCCCCTGTACATGGAACTAGCCGATGTGCTGCTGCTGCCGCGGGTCGGCTGCCAGAATGTGCCGCTGAAGCTCTACGACTATATGGCCGCAGGCAAGCCCATCGTGGCAACGTGCCAGCCAGGATCGAATCGCATCCTCAACGAGCAGCGCGCCTTCCTGTGTGATGCTACCGCCGAGTCACTCGCCGATGCGATTGCTCGAGCCTGCTCACACCCCGCGCAGGCCACGTGGCTCGCCAGTCAGGCACTGCGCTATGCCGAACAGCATTTCGGTTGGCGCGGTTTTGTGGAGTTCGTGCGCCATATCTATCTGCAGGTCATCCCGCCCGGAGAGGCACACGATCAGTTGCAATGCGCCCAGATTTCAGCGCTGGCTCCCGGGCAGCTGGCATGAGGGGAGTCATGCCGGGGGTGGGTTCGCGGCCGCTGCGCCCCACGGCGGCCGCCGACGCTGAGTCTGGGAGTCTATGATTTTCACGCTGCGGCGTGGCGCCTGGGTGTTGGTCGGTCTGCTGCTGCCGGTGCTGGCCGCCGCGCAGGCCGGGAGGCTGGTGATACCCGACTTCAGCGATCTGGCCCGGAAGGCCACCGAGTCGGTTGATATCACCCTCGACGGCGACATGCTCAAGTCCGCGACCCAAATGATGGGCGCGGTGGGCGCTCTGCACTCGGGCGATACCGATTTGTCCGGCATAGTGGCGGGTCTTAAGGCCATTGCCGTGCGCAGCTTCACCTTCGACAAGCCCGACATGTATTCAGCGGATGCCGTGGCGGGCATCCTGGCGCAGGTCGATGTCCCGGGCTGGCGCAAGGTCATGTCCGTGCGCCAGAAGAGTGAGCGCGTGGAAATCCATATGCGCGCCGACTCCGCGGATGGCGGCTTGCTGATTGTCATGGAGGAGCCCCTGCAACTGACCATCGTCAACATTGCGGGCAAGATCAATCTGGAGCAGCTGCGCGCGCTTCAGGGTCACTTTGGGGTGCCGAATATACCGGACATCCTCGGGAACGCGGCGCTGGCGGCACCTGCTGCCACCACCTCACCCGCGCCATCGGCGCCATCCGCGACGCGGGAGCGATAGACAGCCTGCGCCCTCAGGAAGGATTCTCGAGACTGAATGAAGCATTCTCATCGTCGTAGGCGAACGCTTCGGCGTAACGACCCAGGCTGATCATCGCGCGCAGCGTGCGCTCGGCGTCATCCTCGCTCATGTGATCCTCGAGCTCGTCCGAGAAGCGGCTCTTGCGCGCGAGATGGGTGGGCCGTTCATCCAGCACCCGGCGGATATGCGCGGCCAGCGGCACGTAGTTGAGCAGCTGGCGCGAAAAAATGCGCTTGCGTTCATCCGGTTCGGAATTGGCGAAGGCATTGCCCACTTCCGTGAGGCGGATGTCACCACCGGCTACTTCGGCAAAGCGCATCATCTGCAGCGTCTCGGCGACGGGGAACAGTTCGTCGATTTCCATTTGCAGGTCCGAGGCGATTTTCGGCAGGTCAGCGGTGCCATAAAAAGGCGCGCCCGCCACAGTTTCCATCAGGCCGGCCAGCAGGTTCGATGACACATGCGGCAATACCGTGCCGATTCCCAGCCCCGGGAACCGCTCATTGCGCGTATGGGCCTCCCCGGCCAGGCGCGTCGTCATCACCACGTAGATGCTTTCCACCAGCGCGCGGAAAGTCGGATCGAGTCGGTTGCGGGGTTGAGGCAGGGTGACCCGGATTTCGGTGAGGATGCGCCCCGGGTTGCTGGCGAACACCAGGATGCGGTCGCACATCAGCACGGCTTCTTCGATATTGTGAGTCACGAGGATCACGCCCTTGATGGGCATGCGGCCTTCAGTCCACAGATCCAGGAAGTCCGTACGCAGGGTTTCCGCGGTCAATACATCCAAGGCCGAAAAGGGTTCATCCATCAGCAGGATGTTCGGATGCACGACCAGTGCGCGTGCGAAGCCCACGCGCTGACGCATGCCGCCGGACAGCTCGCGCGGGTAGGCGGATTCGAAGCCATCCAGTCCGATGAGGTCGATGGCCGCCAGGGCACGGCGCCGGATTTCCGGCGGCGCGACATGCAGTGCCTCCAGGCCCAGCGCCACGTTCTCATAGACCGTCAGCCAGGGGAAAATCGCGAAGCTCTGGAACACCATCGAGATGCCCTGGGCGGGGCCCTCGATCGGCTCACCCAGGTATGAGAGCGTCCCGCCGGTAGGGCTGGACAGGCCCGCGATACAGCGCAACAGCGTCGACTTGCCCGAACCGGAGCGGCCGAGCAGTCCGACGACTTCGCCCTCGTTGATGGTGAGGTTCACGCCTTCCAGCACGATGTGCTGGCCCTCGCCATCGGGCTTCGGAAAGGCTTTGCAGACGTCTTTGACCTGTAACAGTGGCGCGATGTTCATGGCGGTACCCTAGGCGAGCCGGTAGCGTCGCTCCGCGTAATAATACAAAGGCCGCCAGAACAGGCGGTTGATGACGATGACGAACAGGCACATGGACACCGTGCCGAGCACGATGCGGTGAAAGTCGCCGGCCGCACTCGCCTCTGCGAGGTACGCGCCGACGCCGTGGGCCGTGACCTGCGTCGATCCCCAGCTGGTGTATTCCGCCACGAAGGCCGCGTTCCAGGAACCGCCCGAAGCGGTAATGGCGCCGGTGACGTAGTAGGGAAATACCGCCGGCAGGGCGAGTGTCTTCCACCATTGCCAGCCGCGCAGGTTGAAGTTCTGCGCCGCGTAGCGCAATTCTCCCGGGATGGAAGAGGCGCCTGCGATGACATTGAAGAGGATGTACCACTGGGTTCCCAGGATCATGAGCGGGCTTAGCCAGATGTCCGGTGTCAGCTTCCAACGGACGATGAAGGACACTACGAAAGGGAACAGCAGCTGGGCGGGAAAGGCCGCCATGAATTGCGCCACAGGCTGGACAAATGCCATCACCCTGGGCCGCAGGCCCACCCACACGCCGATGGGCACCCAGATCAAGCTGGCGACACCGATAAACACGAACACGCGCACCATGGTGATCAGGGACAACCCGCACACCCTCAAGGCTTCCGCCACCGTCGTATTGGCAATCAGATCGGCGGCGATGTGCCACAGCCCCAGTGCCACGATCGCAACGACCAGGCTCAGGAAGAGCCGATCGCGCAGGGTGTTGTCCGGTGCCGGCCCGGCGCGCATGGCGCTGGGGTTTGCGACCGGCAGCTTGGAGCTGGTCCAGCGGACGGTGGCGAAAAAGGCGTCCGTGATCAGGGATAGCAGCCGCGAGCGCTGCATCACGGTCAGCGCCCAGGATGAGGGCGGCCGGCCGGTGGCGTCCTGTTCGAACTTCAGCCGGTCGGCCCAGGCCACCAGCGGGCGGAACAGCAGCTGGTCGTACAGAATGATCACCACGAGCATCGCGGCAATCGCCCAGCCGATGGCGACCATGTTCTTCTGTTCGATGGCGACGGCGATGTAGGAGCCGATGCCAGGCAACGCCAAGGAGGTGTGGCCAACCGTGAGTGCCTCGGAGGCCACGACGAAGAACCAGCCCCCCGACATGGACATCATCGTGTTCCAGATCAGGCCGGGCAGGGAGAAGGGCACTTCGACCTGCCAGAAGGTCATCCAGCCGCTGAGGTGAAAGGACTGAGCCGCTTCGCGCAATTCCTGTGGCACGGTGCGCAGGGACTGGTAGAAGCTGAAGGCCATGTTCCAGGCCTGACTGGTGAAAACCGCAAATATGGCGGCAAACTCGGCGCCGACCACCCGTCCGGGAGCCAGCGACATGAAGAACACCACCGTGATCGAGATGAAGCTGAGGATCGGAACGGACTGCAGGATGTCCAGGATCGGCACCAGCAGCTTGCCGGCGCGGGCACTCTTGGCCGCCCAAGTGGCATACGTGAAGGTGAATACCAGTGAAACGCCCAGCGCCGCGAACATCCGCAGGGTCGAACGGGCCGCATAGAAGGGCAGCTGCGAGGGGTCGAGTGAAATGGGGGTGGCCTTGAGCTTGGCCAGCGGCTCCAGTAGGCCACGGCTGGCCTCCCCGAGTGCTACCAGCAGGCCCAGTACGATCACGAGCGCGACCGCATCCCAGCGCGTGGCTAGTTCACGGACAAACGCAAAAGGTTCGGTTCTCTTCATCGCGCAGGCTCGTCCCGTTTTCCGCAGCTCGCTCGGGCGTCAAACAGCCGCGCATTGGACCACTAACCTGTGACAATCGCCACCTGAAAAGTTGACTCAGGCGCAATTGCACACGTCCCGGATCAGTGGCGACCTACTTCAATACAGCGCCGCCGCCGTCGCACTCGCCGGCGCAGATCTGTTCATATCGTTGCCCCTGGTGCGGACCGCCCCGGTCTGTCGCACTTCGACGACCCATGGACAGCCCCGGCTGGCTCTGCAATCGTCATCCAAGGACTTCTCTTCAGTGACTCAATCCATGTTCAGGCGCAGGCGCTCTCGCCCCGTTTCCAGCGTGCTGGCGGCCGTCGGCCTGACTGCCTTTGCGGCATTGAGCGCCTGCGGCGGGGGCGGCGGGACAACTGCGGCTACGGCGACTTCGACGCCGGCAGCTACCGGTCCTGCGCCCTCCGCGACGCCGGCGGCGGCAACGACACCGATCACTCCGGTGGTGAGCACCGATGTGGTCACTTACAAGAACGACGTGCAGCGCACGGGCCAGAACACCACGGAGTCGGTGCTGACGACCACCAATGTGAATTCGTCGACCTTCGGGCTGCTGCGCAATCTGCAGGTGGATGGCAAGGTGGACGCGCAGCCGCTGTACCTGTCGAAGCTCGCGGTCGCCGGCGCCAGTCACAATGCCGTATTCGTCGCGACCGAGAACGACTCCCTTTACGCCTTTGATGCGGATACCGGTGCGGTTTTGTGGCAGGTCTCGCTGATCGGGACGGGCGAGACGACCAGCGACACCCACAGTTGCAGCCAGGTGACCCCCCAGATCGGCGTCACCGCGACGCCCGTGATCGACCGGGCCGCAGGGGCTCATGGCACGCTATTCGTCGTGGCCATGACCAAGGATGCATCCGGCAACTACCACCAGCGCCTGCATGCCGTGGATGTGACGACGGGGGCCGAAATGACCGGTAGTCCGAAGGACATCACGGCCAATTATTTGTCCACGAGTTTCGCCCCCGGCCAGTACGAGGAGCGCGCCGCGCTGCTGCTCGTCAACGGGACGGTTTACACCAGCTGGACATCGCACTGCGATGATGGTCCCTATGGCGGCTGGATCATGGCCTACGGCGAGACGACGCTCGCTCAGACCGGCGCATTGAATGTCGCCGCGGGTGCGGGCGGTTCCGGCTTTGCCAGCCAAGGGCCGTCGATCTGGATGAGCGGTGGAGGCCCGGCGGCGGATTCGGCAGGCAACGTGTATCTGCTCACCGGAAATGGCCTCTTCGATACCACTTTGACTACCGGTGGCTTTCCGAGCGGTGGCGACTATGGGAATTCGTTCGTGAAGATAGCCGCCGGCGCCGGTGCGCTGACGGTGTCGGATTACTTCGCCCTGTCAGATGGAGTGGCGGAGTCGCAGAATGACGTCGATCTGGGTTCCGGTGGGATCATGCTGCTTCCGGACCTGACCGATGCCACCGGCAACGTGCGCCATTTGGCCGTGGGAGCCGGCAAGGACGGCAATCTGTACGTCGTCAATCGCGACTCCATGGGCAAGTTCAATGCTGCCAGCAACAATATCTGGCAGGAACTGGATGGCGTGCTGAATGGCGGCATCTGGTCAACGGCGGCGTACTTCAATGGCACCGTCTTCTACGGGCCCAGCGGCGGCGCCTTGCGGGCATTTCCCGTGACCAATGCGCAATTGTCGGGCCCAACCGCCGCGCAGACGGTGACCCAATTCAGTTATCCGGGCAGCTCGCCCGTGGTTTCGGCGTATGGCACGACGAACGCGATCGTGTGGGCCTACGAGAATGCGACAAACGCGGTGCTGCACGCATACGATGCGACGAATCTGACCCATGAACTGTACAACAGCACCCAGGCCGCCAATGCCAGGGACCAGTTCGGCTCGGGTAATAAGTTCATCGCCCCGACGGTGGCGGACGGCAAGGTCTTCGTCGCCACTACCCGCAGTGTCGGGGTCTTCGGGCTCTTGCCGTAGAGGTTGCCCGCACCGGGTTCGGCGCCTTGGTGCGGAAGTGCTGCCAGTTCCCCAGCAGACCTGTATCTTTCCGCCTGTTGCGAGGGCGCCGCGGGGGGCGCACGCATTTTGCGAGGGTCGAATGGGCAAGCTTCTGATCACGGGCGGCGCCGGGTTCATCGGTTCCAACTTCGTGCAGTACTGGTTGCGGCGTCACGGTGCCGATTCGGTCATCGTGCTCGATGCGCTGACCTATGCGGGCAACCTGGCCAACCTCGCGCCCGTGCAGTCCAACCCACGGCTGAGATTCGCCAAGGGCAGCATCAACGACTCGGCAATGGTGGAACAGCTACTGCGCGAGGCGCAAATCGACACCATCGTGCATTTTGCCGCCGAATCACATGTCGACCGTTCTATCCATGGGCCCGATGCGTTCATTGAGACCAATGTCGTGGGTACGCACGCACTGCTGAAGGCGGCGCGGAAGGTCTGGGTCGCGGAAGGGCGGGTACCGGAGCATCGCTTTCATCACGTGTCCACCGATGAAGTGTACGGATCACTCGGGCCCGAGGAGCCCGGCTTCACTGAAACCAGCCCTTATGCGCCCAATTCGCCCTATTCGGCCAGCAAGGCCGCCTCCGATCACCTGGTACGCGCCTACCATCACACCTTCGGCCTGAAGGTGACCACCAGCAACTGTTCCAACAACTACGGGCCGTATCATTTTCCGGAGAAGTTGATTCCGCTGATGATCGTGAACATTCTGCACGGGCGCCCCCTGCCGGTGTACGGCGACGGCCGTAATGTCCGCGACTGGCTGCACGTGTACGACCACTGTCGTGGAATCGAGCTGATACTGGGGCGCGGCCGGTTGGGTGAGGTCTATAACATCGGCGGCGGATCCGAATGCGAAAACATTCTCCTGGTGCAGACCCTATGCCGAATCGCGGACGAGAAGTTTGCCGGCGAACCTGAATTGCGCCAGAGATATCCGGATTGCCCGGCGGCGCAAGGCCGACCGGTTGCCGGCCTGATTACCCATGTCACCGATCGGGCCGGCCACGATCGGCGTTACGCAATAGATTGCGGCAAGATCGAAAGCGAATTGGGTTACCGGGCGACAATTGCCCTGGAGGCGGGATTGGCTGACACATTCGACTGGTATGTGGTCAACCCGAATTGGTGGCGCGCCGTTATGGATGGCAGCTACCGCGACTGGATTGAGATCAACTATTCACCCTAACGGTCTCGCTGGATGCGGGCGGAAGTCTTACCCTGGCCTTACAGGGCGGCCCGCGCCGCGAAGGCACGCAACTTGCAGGGTTTCAGGCCTTCCGGGGAGCAAGATTAAGTGAAATCGATGGTTTTGTCGTGGCGAGCTTATTTTGCGGCGGCGTCATAACTGTGAACGGATTAACCACAGGCGTGCCTCGGCTTGCCCATAATTTCAATTGGCGGCCCCGAGAAGGCTTGCCGCAAAGCCAGCGCTGCCACGCAACCGAATCAAGAGCATAAACACGTCGGATGAATGAGCCCATCATTCTGAAGAACTCCTTTGCGATGGGTCTGGTAGCCATGCTCCAGATCATCGCGCCGGCATTGATCGCAGTCTCATGCCTGTATACCGTGTTCGCGGCCTACGGTGAGCCGGTGCAACCGTATGTGCACTCCATGGCGCTGGTCGTCGGCCTGCTGGCGCTGCTGTTCTCGCGTCCGACGCGGATGATGCAGCCGCAGCTGCTGCCCGGGTCCTTCCCGATTGCGCTGGGAGTGGTGGCGCGCTGGATGGCCTTGCTCGCCGTTCTGCTGGCAATCGGCTATGTAACGCGATTTTCCACGTATTATTCCCGACGCGCGGTGCTCACCTGGGCCGCCTTGACGCCCGGGCTCATTCTGGTCGCGACGCTGGCGCTGTCCGAGCTGATGCGGCGGCTGCTGCGCGATCCGAAGAATTCTCGCAAGACGGTGATGGCAGGCTACACGGATCTGAGCCTGAGCCTCGCCCGGCGCCTGATGCGGTCTTCGGATTTCTGCATGACGGTGGAGGGGTTCTTTGATGATCGCGGCCACGAGCGGTTGAACATCAGCTTGGACTTACGCCTGCTGGGTAAGTTGAACGACCTGCCTGCGTACGTGCGCCAGCACGGCATCGCCGTGATTTTCATCGCTCTGCCGATACGACATGTACGCCGTGTGATGGATCTGGTGGAGGAGCTTCGTGACACGACCGCCTCCATTTACTATGTCCCGGATATTTTTGTGTTCGATCTGATCCAGGCGCGCAGCGGGGCCATCGACGGAATTCCCGTCATATCGATGTGCGAGACGCCCTTGTGGGGCTACCGCGCGGCCACCAAGCGACTGACCGACATCATGATTTCCGCGCTCGTGCTGGCGCTGACGGCGCCCCTCATGGTGGCGTTGGCGATCGCAGTGAAGTACAGCTCCCCGGGGCCTGCGATCTTCCGTCAGCGCCGCTATGGACTGAACGGCGAGGAAATTACGGTATACAAGTTCCGCACCATGCGGGTTCACGAGAACGGCGCCACGCTCGTACAGGCGACCAAGGACGATCCGCGAACGACGAAGATCGGGCGTTTTCTGCGACGCTATTCCCTCGATGAACTGCCACAACTCATCAATGTACTTCAGGGCAGCATGAGTCTGGTTGGGCCGCGTCCGCACGCGGTGGAGCACAACGAGATGTACCGCAAGCTCATCAAGGGCTACATGGTGCGGCATAAGATGTCGCCCGGCCTCACGGGTCTTGCGCAGGTGAACGGCATGCGCGGGGAAACCCGCACCCTCGACCAGATGGAAGCGCGCGTCCGTTACGACCTGGAATATCTGCGCAACTGGTCGCTGCGACTTGACCTGGAAATCATCGCCAAGACCATAGTGCGCGTGCTGCGCGATTCGCAGGCATTTTAGTTCGCCGATCCACCCGGGCGTGATGGGTATCGCAGATTCCGGTTCCGTGTGGGCACTCGCTTCGCTCGCGATGGGAGTGCTGTAATATCGATCGCTTCGCAGGGCCTTCCATTTTAGGATCAAGCAGTTAACTCATGCGCGTCACTATCTTTGGCTCGGGTTACGTAGGCCTCGTTACGGGGGCTTGTCTGGCGGATGCCGGCAACCATGTCATTTGCGTGGACATCGATGCGGCCAAGACGGCCCGGCTCAATGAGGGCGAGGTCCCGATTCACGAGCCGGGGCTGGACGAGCTCATCCAGCGAAATCGGGCGGCCGGACGGCTGGAATTCACCACCGATGCGGTCAGGGGCGTCGAGCACGGGCTGTTCCAGATCATTGCCGTGGGCACCCCTCCGGATGAGGATGGCTCCGCGGATCTGCGCTACGTGCTGGCGGTGGCGCGCACCATCGGCACACACCTGGCCAAGTACAGCGTGGTGATCACCAAGTCCACGGTGCCCGTGGGGACCGCGGACAAGGTGTCCCGTGAGGTGCAAGCGGCGCTTGCCGAGCGGGATGCGGTGGTCGAGTTTGACGTGGTCTCGAACCCGGAGTTCCTGAAGGAGGGCGCCGCCATACAGGATTTCATGAAGCCCGACCGGGTGGTGATCGGTACGGACAATCCGCGCACGGTGGAGCTGTTGCGCATGCTTTATGCCCCTTTCACGCACAATCACGAGCGGCTTATTGTCATGGATGTGCGCTCCTCGGAGCTCACCAAGTACGCGGCCAATGCCATGTTGGCCACCAAGATCAGCTTCATGAACGAACTGGCCAATGTCGCCGAAAGGGTCGGCGCCGACATCGAGAAGGTGCGCCTGGGAATCGGTTCGGACCTGCGGATCGGCTACAGCTTCATTTACCCCGGCATTGGCTATGGCGGATCCTGCTTCCCCAAAGACGTCAAGGCGCTGATCCGCTCCGCGCGCGAGGTGGGCCACGAGCCCTTGCTCATGGAGTCTGTCGAGGCAGTCAACCGGCGGCAAAAGGACGTGCTGGTGCGCAAGGTGAGCCACCATTTCGGCGGACAGATCAGCGGCCGCACCTTCGCCCTGTGGGGCCTGGCCTTCAAGCCCAATACGGACGATATACGCGAGGCACCCTCACGGATCATTATCGAGCAACTGCTGCAGGCCGGCGCCCGGGTGCGCGCCTATGACCCGGTGGCGCTCGAGGAAACCCGCAGGGTCTTTGGCGGCCAGCCGGGACTGGCGCTGTGCAAGAGCGCATATGAGGCGGTGGAGGGTGCCGATGCCTTGATGATCGCCACCGAGTGGAAGGAATTTCGCAGTCCCGATTTCGACCGCCTGAAGAGCCTGCTGTCGCAGCCGGTGATCTTCGATGGCCGCAACCTCTATGACCCCGCCATCCTGGCGCGCTTTGGGTTCTCGTACTACGCCATCGGGCGGGGCAAGACGGCGGCCTAGGACCGACCGCCTGTCAATTGGCGTCCCCAACGAGATTCGAACTCGTGTTACCGCCGTGAAAGGGCGATGTCCTGGGCCTCTAGACGATGGGGACTTCTGCGGACGCAGCCATCCACGACATGGCGCGCTAACCTGGCGTCCGGGGCACCGGAGCATGGCCGCGGGCCGAAAGGTTACACGGCTGATGGGGGCATGACAACCCGCGATCGCCGGCCAGGGACGAGCGAGGTTCTAATTCTTATAAAGCTTTGGCCTGCTTCTGGTAGTAATAAACGGCAGCGAGGAGATGCATTGACCGGGGCGTCGAACCTGCCACTGAGTCATTGGAGCCACAGCGGATGGCGCGGGGCGCAATAAACAGGGCAATCGGTCCATGAACGACGTGGCGCGTGCGGCACCAGATGAATTGACCGCGGGAGCCGAACTTACAATCATTGTCCCGACTTACCAGGAGGTGAACAACGTCTCTGAGGTCGTCGAACGATTGAGGCAATGCCTGCTCGGCATCTCCTGGGAAGTGATGTTTGTCGATGATGACTCGCCCGACGGAACCAGCGATGCGGTGCGCGAGCTGGCACGCGGCGACCGGCGCGTAAGATGCCTGCAGCGCATCCACCGGCGCGGCCTTTCCTCAGCCAGTGTCGAGGGCATGCTGGCTACCGCATCCCCCTATCTTGCGATCATGGACGCCGATATGCAGCACGATGAGCAGCTGCTGCCGCAAATGCTGCAGGCGCTGCGCACCACGGATGTGGATATCGTGATCGGCAGTCGCTATATCGTTGGCGGGTCAATCGGTGAGTTCGGCCCCTCAAGGGCCAACATGAGCCGCTTCGTGACCAGGCTGAGCCGCATGGTAGTTCCTGCGACCCTGACCGATCCCATGAGCGGCTTCTTCATGTTGCGGCGTGAAGTGTTCACGGCCGCCAACCGGCGACTGTCCGGGATCGGCTTTAAATTACTGGTTGACCTGTTCGCATCGTCCCCACGACCGCTGCGGTTCCTGGAGCTGCCCTATCGCTTTCGAATGCGTCGAGTCGGGGAGAGCAAGCTCGACACCGCAGTGGTGTGCGACTTCGGTCTGCTGCTGATCGACAAAGCAATAGGTCGTTTCGTGCCAGCCAGATTCGTTGCCTTCGCCATGGTTGGTATTCTGGGCGTGGCGGTACATCTGCTGGTGTTGTCCGCTTTGCTGAAGATCCTGCACACTCCCTTCGTCAGCGGACAAGGTATTGCCACTGGCATCGCGATGGTGATGAATTTCGCTGTCAACAACGCAGTGACCTATAGTGATCAACGGCTCCGGGGCTGGCGGTGGATCCGTGGCTTGTTGTCATTCGTCGCCGTGTGCAGCATTGGCGCGCTCGCGAATGTCGGCGTCGCATCCTACGTGTTTCGCTGGCAAGCGGCGTGGATTCCGGCCGCACTCGCGGGCATTTTGGTCAGCGCCATCTGGAACTATGTCGCGACCAGTATCTTCACGTGGGCAAGGCCGGGCCGAAGGTGACGCCGCGATGAACGGGTGCTCGAAGATGGCCCGGCCCGCTGCGGCATGGTCCCTGGCGGTCTTGGTCGCCGCGCTATATGTCGTCGCTCTTTGCTGGTACTCCGCGCTGCTCTTTCAAGACTATCCCAACCATCTCGCGCGGGCCTTCGTGCTGGCCGACCTGTGGTTTCACCACGGCGCCCATTTCGGCAAGGTATTTGAGTTCCGCGACATCGCCTATCCGTACATCGCTGCCGATCTTCTGCTTGCGCCAATGGTGGAGTTGCTCGGTGAGCAGGGGGCTACGTATGCATGGACGGCGTTGGCGGTGCTTTCGCTACCGTGCGCCATGCTTTACTACCTGCGCGCGACTGCGGCACCGCTGGCTTCGCGCGTCTTCATCTTCCTGATGGCGCTTTATTTGTCGACCGATGCATTCTTCTTCGTGGGATTTGTCAATTTTCGCTTTTCAATCGCGCTCACGCTAGTAGCGCTGGCGATTGCGCAGACTCTGCGGCGACGTTACTCAGCGATGCTGTTCGTAATCTACTGTCTGACGGTTGCGTTTGGGTATCTGATGCATCTGGCGTTCCTGGTATTTGCGGTCGTCGGTATCGGCACCTCCGGCCTGTTTCGGCTGTGGCGGCGCGGCACGACGTGGGGGCGGGAATGCCTGCTACTGCTGCCACTTGTCGTCTCAGCGTCGTGGTACGTGATCAGCCGCTGGCTCTATCCGATCACAAGGGACGTGATTCCGGCGCACTTTGTGCGCAACGGCTTGCGGACCAAGCTGCGGCAACTCGATTGGCCAGTGATCCGATTCAATGAGTCTGTCGATCTGCTCTTCATGGCAGCTTTTGCACTTCTGCTGTTCTGGGCGGCACGCCACCAGCTACGGCGGCCCAGGCTGGTGCAGGTTCAAACCTGGGAACCGGCACTGATGGCGTTGGCGTTTGCCGGATTGTATCTGGCATTGCCGGCGTCCCTGGGCGATCCGACTTACATTGATCTGCGCGCAATACCGTGGCTGCCGATATTTGTGACGCTTTGGTGTGTGGCCCTGTTTGCCGATTCGAATGAATCGAATGACATGGGCTCACGCTTCGCTCTCGCCGGCGTTACGGTGCTGTTAGTGATAAATCTCGGCTATATGTGCGCGAACCTGAGTTCCGAGCGGGCCTGGCTCAAGCAATACCGCGCCGTTCTGGCCGCCATACCGAGTTCGGCCCTCGTTTTGCCGATCTACACCGGCGTGCGTACCCCGACACGAAGGCCTTATTTTGACGCTGATTCTTATGTGGTCATAGATCGGCACGGTGTCGAACCGTATCTGTACTCCGGTGATCACGGCCAGCCGATGAAATACTTCCGCTATCGACATCACCCCTACGCACCGGACAGCATCTGGTATGACGTTACGCCGCCTCGGGCAGTCGATTGGCGAGCGGTGGCATGCACTTACGACTTCCTGCTCGTCACGAACCCGTACGATGCCGCCCGCATTGACTTGCCGACGAAAATGGTCGCAAGAAACTCCAGCGCCACGCTACTCGTCCCGGATCGGACCGCCTGCCAGCGGCATTCCTAGAACTGCCAGTAAAGAAACTCGCTATGGCCACCGACCCGCAATAGTGCGGCCGTGGCCATCAACGCCATCGCAACGGCCCATGTGAGGGTTGGATTCCAGTTCAGCGCGAGGCGCGACAGGCCGGTATTGGCCGGCCGCTCCTTGGCGCCGAGCACAGGCTCGTAACGCGCCATTATCTGGATCGAATTCGGCAGCAGCAGCGCGATCAGCAACATCGCAAACAGCCACAGGTACATCAAGATGAACTCTTTGGCCGGTAGACCCTGGGCAGCCGACACCAGATGGCGCGCCAGCCCGATAGGTCGGAGCTTGTCGACGAACAGCTGCGGCAACTCCAGGCCGTGGCGGCCGACCATTCCCTTGAACACCTCGACGGCTGCGTGCCAGGTAGGCGAACGGAACAGAACCATGGCGATGGCAACCGAGGTAAAGGTAAGCACGAATCCGACCGGCTGCATGAACCGCGCATAGCTTTCCTTGCTCGCCCACAGTTTGGGCCCGACGCGACGCCATGCGTGGTTGATGACGAGATAGACGCCATGCAGCAGTCCCCACAGGACGAACAGGTACCCCGCGCCATGCCAGATTCCCGAGATGAGCATCGTCAGCAGAGTCGGAGCCGCAAGGAGCTGACAGAAGGCGCCGAAACTTGCGTTGCGTCCGACCAGTCCCGGCAACCCCTTTGCGAATCGCCGCCGCGTCAGCCACAGCGACAGGGGATTGTACAGATAGGCCGTGAGAAAGCGCGTCAGGGTGACGTGCCAGCGCGACCAGAAATCAATGACACTGGTGGCCTGCAGCGGCGAGTAGAAGTTCAGCGGCAAGCGTACGCCGAAGCAGCACGCGAGACCGGCGGCCATATCGCTGTAACCGGAAAAATCAAAGTACATCTGCAAGGTGAAGCCAATCGCGGCGGCCCAGCCCGGCAGCAGCGACACGGATCCGCCGCCTGCCACCAGCGTATAGATCGGCGTGACGTAGGAGGCCGTGCCGTCGGCCAGCACAACCTTCTTGAAGAGTCCAAACACGATCATCGTCAGCCCGACGCTGACGGCTTCCTTGTCGAAGCGACATGGGTTGCGGTGGAACTGGGGCATCATCTCGCGGTAGTGCACGATCGGTCCGGCTATGAGCTGGGGAAAGAAAAGCACGAACAGCAGGTAGTCTCGCAAGGTGAACGACTCGACGCGTCCCGCCTGCACATCCACCAGGAAGGCGATCTTCTGAAACGTAATGAACGAAATCCCCAAGGGCAGCACAATATGGGCCAGGACGAAATTCGTCCCGGCTAGGTCGTTGACCGAGGAGACGATGAAATTGGTGTACTTGAAGTAACCAAGAAAGCAGATGTTGAAGGCGATACCGGCCAGCAGCACAACAAGGCGCCACCTGGACCTGCGCTCGTCTGCCCCGAGTCGCTGCAGCAATCGTGCGAGCGTGAAATTGATTGCCAGGGAGACACCGATGATCGGTACGTTGATCGGGCGCCACCACCCGTAGAAGATCAGGGAGGCGACAATGAGCCAGCCGAGGGCCATGTCGCGGGACGCCCGGCCCAGCAGCAGGAACACCACAAGTGTTATGGGCAGAAACGCGAACAGAAACAGGTAGGAATTGAATAACATTGCGCGACCGAGGGTTACGGCTTCGACTTCTGCAGGAGTGCCTGGGCTTGTGCCACGATGTCTCCGACCGTGGAGAAAGATTCCACGTCCGCGATGCGGAATTTGACGCCGAGCTTGGTTTCTGCGGCGACGATAAATGCAACGTAGCTGAGCGAATCCCAGTTCGCGACCTCGCTGCGTATGGTATCCATGCCCAGGACGATCGAATCGTCGTCCAGCAGATCGCGCAGGATCTGGGTGAAAAGGGCTAGTATTTCCTGGTCCGTCATGGTTGCACCCGGCGAGTGATAAAGGTCGGTCGTGCGTTGTATTCTGAAATATTCAGAATCCAGCGAGTTGTGTCTGGGGCCAGGGGCCCGGAAACTGATGCGAAGCCTAGATTGCGGTACAGGGCGCTGATTACGGAATTTTTCTTGGTGGCGATGATGTCGCCGCGCAACCAGCGAGCACCACGAGTGCGAGCGGTCTCGACCGCGATGTTCATGGCTTCATCCTCCAGCTGTCGACCGAAGACGCGGCAACTCATCACCCAGTTGACCACGTCAAACACCTCCGGCTCGGCTGGATCCGGGCTGAGCATCATGACGCTCACCAGGCCGTTGTCTCCGAAACGATCGATAAGGCGGAATTGCAATGTGACGTTGTGCGCGGCAGCGGCAAAGGCGGCCAATTCCTCGCCATGCAGACGACGAGTCGTGGTATTGAATTGATTGGTCTTGTTGATGAGCTGCGTGGCGCGCTCCAGATCCACAGTGGCGACGGGGCCGAATGCCACCGACATCTCCAGAGCGCGCAAGTAATCATCCATGCTCTGATACGAACCACGTGCCGTTTCGCGTTCGGCATTCGCCGCATATTGGCCGACGCGCCGCCGGTCGTCCTCGGTAAAGGCAATGGCTTCGAAGTAACCGGCGTCGGCAATGCAGCGGACATAATGGGCCGGATCGGCAGGCAGTTCCGGAACCGCAACCATGGGCAGGCTATCGCGCACTCGCGCCCGCTCGGCGGGGTTGTCATCGACGAATACCAGGCTGTCGAGCCCGATGTTCAGCTGCGTGGCAATGAGCCTCAGGTTCTCGGACTTGTCGGTCCAGTTCGCAACGAAGGCCGTGATGTCCGAGCGTTTCAGCAGCATTTCGGGGTGACTGTTGAAGACCTCCTCGGCGGTCGCAGTTTCATTTTTGGAACATACGGCGAGCACGACGCCGCGCTCCTGCAGCGCCTTGGCGTAGCGCTGCAGGGCCAGATGAGCTTCGCCGGCCGCGCTGCCCTCGCCCAATACGATGCCCTCGAGACCGACATCGCCGATTACGCCGCCCCACAAGGTATTGTCGAGATCAAGCACCAAGCATTTCCGGGACTGGCCGCGCTGGGCAGCCACGAGGCGAGCGACGATCTCGCCGTAAAGCGGCGCCGCGGGCAGCGCGATCTCGATTTTTCCCTGCAGCCAGCGTGTCGTGTCGAACCACGCGTCGATGCCGTCGCGCGCACTGAAGCGCGTAATGTCAAACAACAGCACGCCTTCTTCCGCGGCCGCATCAGCCACAAGCTCGTTCATTCGTGCGACCAGGCGTGCCGGAGCGCCGGGAACCTGCCGATCAAAGCTGCCGAAGACTGGCTCGGTGACATCCAGAAATGTTTGTTGAATTACCGTGCCGTTGAAACTGGTTCTTGCCTGGCGCCACAGTGCAACGAGATCCGCGATTGCAGCAGAGACAACGCGCTGTGCGGCCTCGGGTGAAGCGGCGAGCGGGACTGCGGCAACTGTCTCGCGGCAGCTAAGTGCCATGAGTATGATTTCCGGATTGAACCGCTGCAGGCCGGATGTGGGATCGAACAGCTCCTGGCGGTATTGCCCGAAGGATCCGGTATAGACTTCGAAGAGCAGTTTTCGGCGCAGACCGGCGACGCGGATTCCGGGTAGAAGATGATCGACCGTGGAAGATGCGAGGATAGCGAGGCGAATTCTGGTGAATCCCGGCACGGACTCCGGGGGCGTGCCCTTCAGTGCGTTGTCCAGTTGAATCGTTTCGACGAATCCGAGGCGAAACTGCGAAAGAGCGTAAAGCCTTTCCAAACGCTCCACTGGGTCGCCGGCAGCAAGGGCCGACTTCAGGCTTTGCCGAAATTCGTCCGGCGCAGGTAGCCAATCCATCATGGCAATTACTCGAGCGTTGCCGCGGTCACTGTTCCGGCCCGACCCAGACAGTGAAGGATCCGTGGACCGGCGATCGCATAGAATGCTGCCGACCACCGCTCGGCGCTGCTGCCATCGAGGTGCGAACTGTCAAATGTTTGCAGGCCCTGCAATTGTGGATTGACCAGCTCGATTCCGGTTGCACCGGCGATGGCTTTCGCCTCTGCGGTTCTCGTTTTGGGGGATGGCACAATGGTCAGCAGTACGCAGGCACGGTCCACCGGCAGACTTGAGATGAACTGCTGTGCCAGGGCAGCATACTGACTCCAGTGCTCCTGATCCTCGATGGGGCCATCACCGGTCGGGGCGGCAGGCCGCGGGTTTGTTCCGCGCTGCACCCAGTGACCATGCTCGATGGACCTGAAATAGACGAACTGATGACCGCAAACTGCTCGCACCCGCGTGCAGACGGCACGCTGCAAATTCTGCCAAACCTTCTTTTGCTTTGAATTCTCCTCCGCATCGGGATCGTGAAGAATTCCCGATCCGATATCGGTCTGAACGGGTGTGAAAAATTGATCGACGTTTATGACATAGACTTTTGCGTGCGGCTTGAGCCGGGCCAGCAGCGGCGCGGCGAAAGTCGCGTTTTCGGTGCTGGTAAATCCCAGCAGGTAGTGTGAGAGTCCTGCCGAGGAAAACCACCGATCCGTTGTCACCGTCGAAAGCGCAAATTCCATGCGACTGCTGCCAAGAAAGAGCACATCGGCGTCGGCCGCAAAGCGCATGGCGACGGGTTCCAGACCAAACCAGAATGCACCATGATCGTAGTCGCCGAAGCCGGCAGCATTGCAATAGCCCATGTACCTATTGGTCCCGAAGTAGGCATCGCCCGCTGCACAGGCAAAGACGCCTTGGGTTCGGAGATAGCCGCCGTAGCCGATGGGTATGGACAGAAGGAGAACCACTATGTACAGACCCGGACGGAGCGTCGGAAGTTTGAGCACCACAGGCGATTCCCAATGCAAGTAAGAGATCAATATACAACGAGGATTTGAGGTTTGCGTACCGCATTGCGCACAGTTTGATCATGGTTCTTTGCGAGGGAATCTGTGCCCAGGTGCCGAAGGCGGTTTCGTCGGTCGCTGTGTCGAATGTGCGTTAGCTCACAACTTCAAGTGGCCGGATATGGCAAGGGCAGGGCGGGAGGATGCTCGAGCGTGTACTGCTCGCGCCGTTGATTGACCTGCGCCATCAGCGTCATCACGATGTTCCGTCGGTTGTTGCGAGGCACGTCAACGAACGTCACGGTGTGGTTGGCAATACTTCGGGCGCGCAACTATCATATCGATAGCCCCTGACGGGCAATGCTAGGACGGGTCGTGTCGCCAATGCCGAAGATTCCACCGTCCGCAGTTCGGCTGATCCGTATCGTGCTGGCTTTGGTCATGCTCAGCTACCTCGTGGTCAAGGTTGGTCACAACCGGCCACTTGAACGACTGGCGAACACCCGACCGCTGTTCATAGTCCTGGCCGTGACGCTGGTGATCCTCGATGGCCTGATCCGGGCCTGGAACTGGACCCAGCTGGTGCGTGCCATGCATTTCGGGCGCCCGGCGCCCTACCGAACCTTGCTGACGATCTACTGGTCCGGTTCCTTTCTCGGGCAATTTGTGCCCTCGACGGTTGGCACGGATGCGCTGCGCGCAATGATCGCGGCGCGTAACGTCGGCGGGCATGCCAGCACGCACGGCGCGGCCGTAGTCATGCTCAATGCCATCAGTCTGGCTACGGGTTGCCTGGTGGGTCTGCTGTGCGCGTTGGGGCTGGCCTGGAGCGGGCAGACCGGCGGGGTGCGCCTGCCTCTGCAGCTGCTGTTTGCCGTGGCAATCGCCGGCGCCGCTATCGGCTATGCGCTGCTGCGCAGTCAGCGCGGGTTGTTGCTGCGCCTGTTGCGGCGCATGCGCGGCCGCTGGCGCAAGAGTCGGCGCGGACTGCGCCGTTTCATGCACCGCCTGCTGATCTTCGAGCGATACCATGTTCACGCGATGCCCATCATCGCCGTGGCAGCGCTGACGCTGGCAACGCGTGCAGGAATGTACGCGCTGGTGGGCATGGCGGTGGGCGTGACCCTGCCGTTCCCGGCTTGGCTGGCGCTGGTGCCGGCCTATTCGCTCTCGGGCCTCTTGCCGTACAACGTCAGCGGCTACGGCGGCGACCAGGCGGCGATTGTTTACGTACTGACCGGCTTCGGGGTGCCGGGCGGCGAGGCGCTGGCTTTCGCGTTGATCGTGCCGCTGATTACCGTCACCTTCAACATGCTCGGAGGTTTGTTCCTGCTGCTGGGCGGCCTGGAGGTGCGCGCCCGGCAGAATGCGGACGGGCCGATATGAGGCGGCGCGGTCGATTGTGACGCAGTTCACACTAACCGGGCGACAAGCTGTGCGCTTCTAGAGGGGCCGCACTTGTGGATATGCTTAAATTGCGCCTTGGTTTGCTCACCAATCCTCAATTTACTACATTGACCGGGACACTATGTCGACTCAACCCCTGAACGTACTGTGGCTGATTGATCACGTCTGCTTCGATGGCAGTTTGCACGCCGGCGGACGCCTGTACATGAACGTCCTGCCGCGGATCGATCCGGCTCGATTACGTGTCTTTCCGTATTTTCTCAATGCCTCGGAAGCGGTGGTGAAGACCTTCAAGGAGGCCAATCATCCGGTCGTCAACCTCGCACTGAGCAAATACGACCTGCTGGCGCCGGTTAAGATCAATAACCTGATCCGCCGCCATCAGATCGACGTGCAACACCTGTTCTGCTTCGGCGCGTCCGCCTTCGGCCGACTGGCCTCCATCTGGAACCGCGTTCCGGCCGTCATTCATGAATTCGACACGCCGACTTACGGCCCGTACCCGAAAGCCTTCGGCGTCGCCGACCGCCTGCTGCTGGGCCGCACGGCCTACGCGCTGGGCGCTTCGACCCATTGCCGGGACTTCATCCATGAACAGCGCTTCGTGCCGATGGACAAGATCGAGGTGCTGTACCACGCCGTGCCCCCAGATCGCTTCGAGACCGCCCGTACGCTGAGCCGGGCGCAGGCCCGCCAGGAGCTGGGATGGGCGGCCGAGGATTTCGTGTTCCTGGCGGTCACCAAGCTAGGCCCGGACCGTGGCAATGAAACCCTCCTGACCGCCTTCGCGACGGTGGCAAAGCAGGTGCAGAACGCCAAACTGTGCCTCGTCTATCGACCGACGCTCTACCACAAGATCCCCTTGAAATATCAGCATCTTTCCTGGGCGAGCGATCCGAAGGCGATGCGCACGCGTATCGAGCAGCAGATCGCCGATCTGGGCCTCACCGAATCGGTGTTGTTGGTCGAGATGGAGGCGCCGGAACGGCACGAGCCCTATTTTGCCGGCAGCGATGTCGTCGTGGCGCCCTTCGAGAGCGCCCTATTCAGCTCCGTGAATCTCATCGAGGCCATGGTCTACGGGCGCCCGCTTATCGTCACCGACCTCGGGGAGCCGGCCGACATCGTCAATCGCTGGGGCGGCGGGGTGAAGGTGCCCCCGGCGGACGCGGCAGCCCTGGCCCAGGCCATGATCGACCTGTCGCGCGACGCCACCCGGCGTGAAGCCCTGTCCCTCCAGGCGCGCAAGGCCGCCCAGGATTTCGGCGTGGATGCCGTGGCCGAGCGCCTGACGCGCCTGTATGCGCGGGTGGCCGCCGAGCGCGGCAGTTCCCGCCAAACCAGTTCAGCCGCCTGAATGGCGCGGGTGCCCTGATAATAAGGATTTAACATAAACTGGGTAGCTGCAATACCAACATTGGCGACGGGTTCCTGTTCCTGTCTGCGGATAACGACTAATTTATTCTTGAGCTGCCACAGGGTGAGCAGCGGCAGTGTGGATCGTGCACTGCACAAATTGATTGAGTTCTCAGTACCTATGACAAAATCAAAATCGGCACCCTCCAGCGCTGCGCCCGTACTGCTCGTGGATACGCACGTCCACATCTACGATTGCTACGACCTGGATGCCCTGTTCGATGCCGCAGCCCGCAATTTCGCCCAGGCCGCGGGCCGGCTCGGCGTCTCGGCGGCCCCTCAGCAGGGCATGCTGCTGCTGACCGAAACGGTCAATGATCATTATTTCGATGCCCTGGCCGCCGGTGAGCGCAGACCGACGCGCTGGCGCGTGGAGAAGACTTCCGAGCCGGCCGTGCTTAAGTTGGCGTGCGCGGGGCGATGCGACCTGTGGCTGGTCGCAGGCCGCCAGATCGCCACCCGTGAGGACCTGGAAGTGCTGGCGCTGGGTACCACCGAGCGCTTTCCCGACGGACAGCCGATCAGTGAGTCGCTGGCGGCCGTGGACCGGTCGGCGGCGCTGACGGCGCTGCCGTGGGGATTCGGCAAATGGTGGGGACATCGCGGCACCATCATCGGGCAATTGATGGCCGCGGCCCGGAACCGGCCGCTGTATTCGGGTGACAACGGCGGGCGGCTTGCCTGGTCGACGCAGCCGCAATTGCTCAAATCGGGTGAAAAGCGCGGGCACAAGGTGCTGCCCGGCACCGATCCACTGCCCTTTCCGGGGCAGGAAATGCGCGTTGCCACCTACGGCATCCTGATCCGGAACTGGGATCCGGCCACGCCGCCACTGGCGCAGCTGACGGCACGCCTGGCAATGCCGACCGAGAAGCCGGTGCAATTCGGCGGACTGACCGGCCTGGTGCCGTTCGTGCGCCTGCAGATCGCCATGCAGCTGCGCAAGCGTGCCCGGCGAGGTGTCGCGGCGTGAAAGTACTGGTTGTCGCGCCACAACCTTTTTTTGCGCCCCGCGGTACGCCCCTCAGCGTCTACTACCGCACCATGGTCATGGCCGAGCAGGGCGTCAGCATCGACCTGCTGGCCTACGGCGAAGGCGAGGATGTCGAAATCAAGGGCGTGCGCCTGCTGCGCATTCCCCGCATGGCCTGGGTTGGGCCCGTCCCCGTTGGCCCTTCGTGGAAGAAGCTGTTTCTCGACGCTTTCATGTTCCTGTGGACCGTCGGGCTGCTGATCGGCAACCGTTACGACGCCGTTCACGCTCATGAGGAGTCGGTGTTCTGGTGCCGCATGCTCAAGCCGATCTTCCGATTCCGGCTGATCTACGACATGCACTCGAGCCTGCCCCAGCAGCTCACCAATTTCCAGTTCACCAAGTCGCGGATCCTCAAATCCATTTTCCGGATGCTCGAAGACACCTGCCTGCGCAAGGCCGATGCGGTGGTGACGATCTGCCCGGACCTGATGGACTATGCTCTGGGTACCGGCGTCCCCAGTACCAAGCACCTGCTGATCGAAAATTCGATTTTCGATGACGTGCGGCTCGCGAAGCCACCGCCCAGCAGTCCTACGGCCAGCGCGCCTGCGCCGGCCTCGGTAATCCCGGCGGCCCTCGATCTGAAGCGCCCGATCATTCTCTATGCCGGCACCTTCGAGCACTACCAGGGCATCGATATCCTGGTGAAGGCGTTCGCGCTGGTGCGCGCGCGGCGGCCGGATATCCAACTGCTGCTGGCCGGCGGTACGCCGCGGCAGGTCGCTGGCGTGCAGGACATCGCCCGGGACCTCGGCGTTGCCGACGGCGTGCTGGTGACTGGGCGCGTCAGCAAGACCACGTCCATGCAGTACACCCGCATCGCCAATGTGCTGGTGTCCCCGCGCACCCAGGGCACGAACACGCCGCTGAAGATCTATGAACAGCTCGCCAGCGGCAAGCCGCTGGTGGCCACGCGGATCGTGTCGCATACCCAGGTGCTGGACGAGAGTGTCTGCTTCATGGTCGACCCGACTCCCGAGTCCATCGCCGAGGGCCTGCTGCGTGCGGCGTCCGATCCGGCCTGTGCGCAGGCCGTGGCCGCGCGCGCCCAGGCGCTCTACGAGCGCGAGTACTCCCGACCGGTGTACGAGCGGAAGATCAAAAAACTGCTTGAGATGGTCTCCTGATGTGCGGCATCGCAGGCATGGCGGCGCTCGGCGGCGCACCGGTCACGCAGGAACAGCTGCGTGCGATGTGCGATGCCATGGCCTACCGCGGCCCGGACGACGCCGGCTACCTCGTGGATCCGGGGGTCGCCATTGGCATGCGTCGCCTCGCCATCATCGACCTGAACAGTGGGCATCAGCCCATCTTCAACGAGGATGACAGTGTCGCGGTGGTGTTCAACGGCGAGATCTATAACTATCAGGAGCTGCGCGGCTGGCTGGAAACGCGCGGCCACCGGTTCCGGACCGCTTCGGACACCGAGGTCATTGTCCATCTGTGGGAAGAGGTGGGTGCCGATTTCGCCCAGCGCCTCAACGGCATGTTTGCCATTGCCCTGCTGGACCGCCGGCAGCGCAAGCTGGTGCTGGCCCGCGATCACGTGGGCATCAAGCCGCTCTACTACGCGCGCGTTGCCAACGGCTTGGTGTTCGGGTCCGAGGTCAAGGTTTTGCTCGCTTCCGGCTGGGTGCCACGCCGGTTGGACATGGATGCAGTCGGCCAGTTCCTTTCCTGGGAATATGTGCCGGGAGCGGCGACCATGATGCGCGACGTGCGCCGCCTGGAGCCGGCCTCTTTGCTGGAACTCGACCTGCAAAGCGCGCAGATCCGGATCCGACGCTTCTGGACTCCGCTGCAGCCGGACGGTGTGCAGCGCACGGCTGCGCGCAGCGCCGGTGACTGGGAAGATGAGGTGGATGCCACGGTTGCCCGCTGCGTGCGGCAGCAGCTGATCAGCGACGTGCCACTGGGGGCCTTCCTCTCCGGCGGCGTGGACAGCTCACTGGTGGTGGCGGCAATGGGCGCCGCGCAGACCTTCAGCATCGGCTTCGACGATCCCACCTACAACGAAACCCAGTGGTCGCGCCGTGTGGCCGACCACCTCGGGGTCAACCACACCATCGAGATCATCCGTCCCGATGTGCACAGTCTGTTCGATAAGCTGATGCACCACATGGACGATCCGATCGCCGATGTGTCGATCTTTCCGACCTACCTGGTCTCGAAGCTGGCCGCGGCCCACGTCAAGGTCGTGCTGTCCGGCGACGGCGGTGATGAACTCTTCGGCGGCTACGAAACCTTCCTCGCGCAGGAGAAGGCGCGCACCTGGGCGCGGCTCCCGGCGTGGCTGCGACAACGCGTGATCGCGCCGCTCGCCGCGCGCGTGCCGCCGACCGCCGCGAAGAAGGGACTGGTCAACAAGGTCAAGCGCTTCGTCGAGGGAGCGAGCTTGCCTGCGCCGCTCGGCCACACGCGCTGGCGGCTGTTCCTGGACGAGCAGCAGCGCCGGGCGCTGTTCACGGGGCCGGCCGCTGCCCATCTGAGCACCCCGGTCGATGCGCACATCCTGCAGCTGAATGACGAGGCCGCGCACCTTGGCGCGCGCGACCGCGCGCTGTACGTGGATTTTCGCAGCTACCTGGTCGACAACTGCCTCACCAAGGTCGATCGCATGTCGATGGCCTGCTCGATCGAGGGGCGCGTGCCGCTGCTTGATAAGGATCTGGTGGAACTGGCGTTCCGGGTACCGGAACAGCTCAAGTACACCAGCGGCGAAACCAAGGTGCTGCTCAAGCGCGTCGCGGCACGCCACGTACCCCGCGAGTGCGTCTACCGGCCCAAGCAGGGCTTCAGCATCCCGATCAAGAACTGGCTGAAGGTGGAGTTCCGTGACCTGCTCGAGCACTTCCTGGCGCCGGCCCGAATTGCGGCCAGCGGCATCTTCGAGCCCGCCGTGGTGGCGCGCCTGCAGCGCGAGCATTTCGACAATCGCGCCAATCACAGTCACGTGCTCTGGGGCCTGCTGGTCTTCGAGCAGTGGCGCGACCGCTGGAGCGTGAGTCTATGATCAGCCGCGATCTGCATGTCGCAGCCGGTCGGCGCTATGACCTTGCGGTCATCGGCGGCGGCATCCACGGCGCGCAGCTTGCGCTGGCGGCCAGCCAGCGCGGCCTGGCCGTGCTGCTGCTGGAGGCGACGGACTTCGGGGCCGGCGCGAGCGGCAACTCGCTGCGTATCCTGCATGGCGGACTGCGCTATCTGCAGTCCATGGACCTGCCGCGTTTCGTGGAATCGGTGGCGGAGCGCCGCTGGCACGCCGAGACCTTCGCCGACCTGGTTGAGCCGCTCGCCTGTCTCATGCCGCTGTATGCGCAAGGGCTCAAGCGCCGCTCGGTCATGCGCGTTGCCCTGGCCCTCAACGATGCACTGTCGAAGGGGCGCAACGCGGGACTCGCGGCGCGCCTGCATCTGCCTGACGGTTACACACTGAACTCGGCCGAGACGCTGCGTCAGTTCCCGCGGGTGCGACAGCCGGGACTTGAGGGCGGCGCGCTGTGGTATGACTATTTCATGCGCAGTTCGGAGCGCATCCTGATCGAGACTCTGCACCGTGCCTGCGCGTTGGGCGCACAGGTGCTGAATTACGCGCGAGTGCTCGCGGTGCGCTCCGAGCAGGGCCGGGTCGTGGGACTGAGCGCCGAGGACGCACTGACCGGCCGGCCGCTGGAATTCGCAGCCGAGCGGATTTGCAACTGCACCGGGTCGGGTGCCCGTGCGTTGGCGGCGCAAGTGGACCGCGAATACCCGCAGCTGTTCGTGCCCTCGCTGGCCTTCAACGTACTGTTTGAATGCCAGCGCCTCGGCCCCAACGGCCTTGCGGTGGCTGCGCCCGACCCCGGCGCGCCGATGTATTTCCTGTGCCCGTCGCCGCTTGGCATCTGGGCCGGCACCGAGCATGTCGCGCGCCCGGAAAGCTGCAAGGACCCGACCGTGCAGGAGTCGGAGGTCAGCGCGTTCATCGGCCGGATCAACCGCGCCATCCCCGGGCTGAATCTCTCGTTGCAGCATGTGCGCCGGGTCTGCTCCGGACTGCTGCCGGTCAGGCGCGTGCAGTCAGTGGAACTCACCGGGCGCGAAGTGATCATCGATCACGGCCGCGGTGGGACGGCGCGCGGTCTGTACAGCGCAACCGGCATCAAATTCACCACGGCCCGCAAGGTCGCTGCAAAGGCGCTCGCGACCATCCTGGGCGCCAGCCCGGATGCCGGTGTCGGTGCGCGACGGGATGGCGGGGCGATGCCCGGGTCGTGGCCAGCGCTCGCGCCCGCTACACCGCAGCTGACGGATGGCGCGTTGGCGGAACGGCTGCCGGAGGCGGAGCTGCAGGCGCTGGTGCGCACGACGGCCGGCGACGAGTCGGCGTTCAATGCCGATGATTTCTGTCTGCGCCGCACCAACTGGATGTTCACGGCGCGCGATTTCAACCGCCTGCGGCAGATTGCCGCAGGCGCGATGACCTCAACGATCACCACGCCGCACAGCGGCGCCATCCAGCCGCGGGCGCATATGCCTGCGGTGGCCAAGGGATAAGGCAATGCGAGTCATGGTCACGGGTGCGACGGGATTCACGGGCGGGCACGTGGCACGCACGCTCAAGGCGCGCGGCCATGAGGTCGTCGCGCTGGTGCGCGACCTGAAGAAGGGCGATGCGCTCAAGCAGGCGGGTATCGCGCTGGTCCAGGGGAACCTGCGCAGCAAGGACGACGTGAAGCGCGCCGCCGAGGGCTGCGAGGTCATCTATCACATCGCCGCGTTGTATCGCGAGGCGCGCCATGCCGATGAGACCTACCGCAAGGTGAATGTCGAGGGCGTCGCGCACGTGATCGAGGCCTGTCGCGAACTGGGGGTCGGGCGCTTGGTACATTGCAGTACCGTCGGCGTTCACGGCAACGTCGTGGTGCCGGCGGGCGAGGATGCGCCGTTTGCGCCCCTCGATGTCTATCAGGAGAGCAAAGTCGAGGGCGAGCAGCTGGTGCAGCAATTCATTGCCGGCGGCGGGCGCGCCACGGTCTTCCGCCCCGTCGGCATCCATGGACCCGGCGATACACGCTTTCTCAAGCTGTTCCGGTCGATCAATAATGGTGCCTTCCGCATGATCGGCGACGGTCATGTGATCTATCACATGACCTACATCGATGATCTGGTCGACGGCATACTGCTGTGCGGTGAGCATCCGGCGGCATTGGGACAAACCTATATCCTGTGCGGCGCCAAATACACCACGCTGGCGGAACTTGCGAGCGCCGTCGCCACGGCACTGGACCGCAAAGTACCCCGCGGCCATATTCCCCTGTGGCCCGTGGTGCTCGCGGCCAAGGCCTGCGAGGCGATCTGCCGGCCGCTGCATATCGAGCCACCGCTGCATCAGCGCCGTCTCGAGTTCTTCATCAACGATCGTGGGTTTACGGCGGCCAAGGCGGCCCGCGAAATCGGCTTTCGCCCCAAGGTCACGCTGGCCGAGGGACTGGCGCGGACGGTGGCATGGTACCGGGCCGAAGGCATGTTGAGTTGAAAGAGGTCGTTATCCTATGAGCAGTGTGCGGGAGTGTTCATGCTGTTAGGTGCAGTCGGTTGCCCTTTGAATCCGGATCCGAGTCTGGGCTTCACCCTGCGCGCCGCCGATGAGCGCGCCGGCGGTGGCGCCTGCGTGCTGCGCAGTGCGCAGCGCTACGGCGCCGCGGATCCGCGCGGGGCGCTCGCCAAGGACGAGCACAGCGGTTCATGGCTCGCTTTTTCCGGCAACCCAATGAAAGTGGCGGCTGCGGGTGTGATTGCGCGCGGTGAGCGCCTGGATGCCCTGCAGCTGCTGCGGCTGCTCGAAGGGGGCGGGCTCGGTGCGCTGCAACCGCTCCAGGGGCAGTTCGCCATTGCCTGGTGGAATGCGCGCGGCGGCGTGCTGACGCTGGTGCGCGATCATTTCGGCGCCGAGCCGCTGTGCTATGCGCAGCGCAATCGCCAGTTGCTGTTCGGCTCCCGCGCTCGGGACGTGGCTGCGGCACTGCCGGAGCCGGCACGCTTGTCCATGCAGGGCCTGGTGGAATTCCTGACGCATTGCTATCTGCCCGGCAACAGCACGTTGTTTGAACAGGTGCTGCGGGTGCCGGCCGGGTCGGCGCTGGAGTTTACCGCTGCCACGGGCGCCTGCCGCATCCAAAGCTGGTACCGGCTGTCGTTCGCGAATCCCGTGCCGCCCACCGAGGCCGACATCGTGGCGCGCTACCGCGAGCTGCTCGAGGCGAGCGTGGTGCGGCGCCTGGACGACTCACGCACCGGGGTGCTGCTCTCCGGCGGAATGGATTCAAGCTCTGCCGCGACCTTTGCGCGGCGGCACCTCAGTGGCCCGATTTCCTCCTTCAGCTTCCGCTGCGTGGGCGCCTCATTCGATGAGTCCCCGTACGCGCGGCAGCTGGCCGCGGAACTGGGCACCGAGCACAACGAGGTCGCCTACGGCGAGCTCGAATCGCTCCAGGCCATCGCCGCGGTCGGCAAGATGGACATGCCGTTCTGCGACATCGGCATCGAGATCGGCACCTGGCTGCTCTCGCAGGCGGCCGGCGCCAAGGTCGATTACCTGCTCACCGGCGATGGCGGCGATGAGATCTGGGCCAGTCACCCGGTGTATGCCGCGCAGCGCATCGTGCGCTGGTACGACCGCATGCCGATCCCACGTCCGCTGCGTACCGCGCTGGTGCGCACCTGCGGGCTGGTGAAGGATTCAGACCAGAAGCGCAACCTGGCCGTGGTGATGAAGCGGATGCTGCCCGAGCCAAGCTATCCGAATGAACTCATGCACTACCGCTGGCGCATGTACTACACCGCGGACACGATGCGCGGCCTGCTGACCCCGACCCTGGGGCGCGCGGTCGATGCCACGGAGCCCTTTCGCGCCGTGGCCGAATCCTTCGAGCACTATCAGGGGCCCGACGACGGCATTTCGCCCTGCCTCTACAGCGACTATCGCACGGTCACGAGCTTCTATTTCTCGCGCCTGATGTTGTCACGGCCCTTTGGGCTCGAGGTGCGCCTGCCGTTCTACGACCGGGACCTGGTGGAATACGGGGCGCGCATCCCGGTACATCTGAAGCTGGAGGGCGTTGAGCGCACCAAACGGCTGTTCCGCGTGGCCATGGAGGGCATCCTGCCGGACATCATCAATCACCGGAAGGATAAGCTGGGGCACTCCGTGCCCTTCAAGAACTGGCTGCGGGATTCCGGGCAGCTCAGCGCACTGGTGCAGGAGACGTTGGGCAGCGAGGAGTTCCTGGGTCGCGGGCTGTTCCGGCGCGAGAGCATTGCGAGGCTGCTCGAGGAACACCGACAGCGCCGCCACAATCATTCGCACCGGATCTGGGCGCTGTTCATTCTCGAACAGTGGTTCCGCCAGCATTTCCCGTCCGCTTCGGCGGCGAACCTGGCGCTACCGGCGGACCGGGCTGCATGAGCATGGTCATCCTTCAACTGACAATGGAATCCAATCTATGAGCGATCTCACTACCGAACGCGCTGCTGACGCCCCGGTTCCATGGCAGATGCAGATGTATCGCAAGTCGCTGAAGAAGCAGCAGAAGGTCGTGCTGCTGTCGAAGCTGATGGGACCATCCAAGGGCAAGCGCTGCCTGCTGATCTCCGGGCACGACAACAATGGTGCGATGAACTACGAATTCCGTGCCGCCGGTGGCACCTGGACCTGGGGCCAGGTCTACGACGACGGCATCGCCGAGATGTCGGAGTTCCTCGGCGACCCGGTCGCGCACATTGACATCAACAAGTTTCCCTGGCCGGACAACTCCTTCGACGTGCTGATCATGATCGACGTGCACGAGCATTTTGCCGATCTGAGCGCACTGAACCACGAAATCGCCCGCGTGGTGGCGCCCAATGGCATGGCGATCGTCACGACGCCGAGCGGCGATACCCGCCTGCCGGTGGCCTTTCTCAAGCGCCACGTGGGTATGGGGCCGGAGATCTACGGCCACGTCGTGCAGGGCTACACCGTAAGCCAGCTGCGGCAGATGATGAGCTCGGTAGGTTTGAAGCCGGTGGACTGGGGCGGCTACTCGCGCTTCTTTACCGAATTCGCCGAACTGGCGATCAACCTGGCCTACGTGAAGATCCTGCTGAAGAAGAAGGAGCATCCCGAGGTCATGCAGGGCACGATCGCGCCCACCAACAAGAAGGAGATGAAGGCTGTGCAGAAGGAGATGCGCATGTATTCGTTCATCTATCCGTTCATGTATGGGTTCTCACTGCTCGACAAGTTGATTCCGGGACGCGGCGGCTATGCCGTGGCGGTGTCGGCGAGGAAGGCCGGATGACCGGACCGCGCACCCTGGTGACCGGCGCCTCCGGCTTCATCGGGCAACATTGCGTCCGTTACCTGGCCGCCCGCGGCTGGCAGGTCACGGCGCTCGATGTACATGAGCTGCCCGAGCCGGTCGCCGGCGTGCAGTTCAAGGTCATCGATCTGTGCGACAAGACGCAGCTTGCGGCCGCCCTCACCGGCCAGGAAGTGGTTTTCAATCTGGCCAGCGTGCATTTGGACGTGGGCGCGAGCGAGGAGAAATTCGAGGCGGTCAATGTGCGCGCCGTCGCGCAGCTCGTGGAACTGTGCGCTCAGGCGCGCGTGCGGCGGCTGGTGCACGTCAGCAGCGTCGGCGTCTACGGCCATGTGGCCCGTCCGCCGGCCCCCGAGGATGCGCCATTGAGCCCGGTCAACACTTATGAACGCACCAAGCGCGCCGGTGAAGAGGCCGCGCGCAAGGCGGCGGCACAGTTCGGGGTTGACCTGGTGATCGTCCGCCCCTCGTGGGTCTATGGCCCGGGGTGCCCGCGCACCGAGAAGCTGATTGGCGCGCTGCGCCGTGGGCGGTTCTTCTATATCGGACCGGCGCGCAATCTGCGGCATCCGATCTATATTGATGACTTTCTGGACGGGCTGGTGCTGGCCGCGCAGGCGGGGCCTGAAGTGGCGGGCAAGACCTACAATCTTGCCGGGCCGGCCTACATGCACATCGACGAGATGGTGCGGACCTTTGCCGAGGCGGTTGGAGCGCGGGAGCCGACACTGCGGATTCCGCGCTGGCTGGGCCTGTCGCTGGGCGGGGCCGCCGAAGTGGCCGGATCCCTGCTGAAAATCGACCCGCCGATCTCGCGGCGCACGCTGGCGTTCTTCGAGAACGACAACGCCTTTGACATCAGCGCGGCGCGTGCTCAGCTGCACTTTGACCCGCGCACCGATCTGCCGACCGGGCTGCGGCGAACCCTGACGGCCACGGGAGCTTAGGGGCATGACTGGAAATGGTCTCATCGTGCATGCGGACGATTTCGGAGAAACCGAGCAGATCACGCTCGGGATCTGCGAAGGCATCGACGCGGGCGTGGTGACCAGCACCAGCATCATGGCCAATATGCCGGCCACGGATTTTGCGCTGGCAAAGGCCCGCGCGATGTCGCAACGTGCGAGCTTCGGCGTGCACGTGACTTTGTGCGAAGGCCGCCCGCTGACCTCGGCGCGCAGCTTGACGGATGCCGCCGGGAATTTTGTGTCGAAGCGGCAGTTGTTCCTGCGCTCGATCACCGGAGGCCTGCGGGCGGCCGAAGTGGAAGCCGAAGTCGGCGCCCAGGTGCAGCGCATCAGCGATGGCGGTGTCCGGGTCTCGCACCTGGATGGGCACAAGCACCTGCATCAGCTCCCCGTCGTATGCCGCGCGGTGGCGCGCGCGGCGCGCCGGCACGGTATTGAACGGGTACGGCTCGCGGCCATGCGTTGCGCAGCCGCGTACAGTTCGCCGTCCTCTGCGGTACGCGAGGTACTGGCGATTCATGCGGCGCGGGTGTTCAGCGGCGCGCAGCTGCGCTCGCCGCGCCGACTGGTGGACATACGATTTTGCATGAATGCCGCGCAGCAGCCCGGGCGCTGGCTGGAACTGGCACGGGCCGGAGGGATCCTGGAAGTATTCTGTCATCCGGGCACGGAGCTGGCTGACCTTGAGAAGCCGGGCAGCTGCGCGCGCTCCGCGGAATTGGAGTTCCTGCTTTCGCCCGCCATGCAGCGGCTGCTTGACGACACCGGCTCGCGCCTGGTGAATTACTGGAGCGTCTGACGTGCGGATACTGATGATCATTCCGCAGGTGTTCTACAGCACGCGAGGCACGCCGATCAGCGCCTATCACCGCTGCCGCGAGCTGATCGCGTACGGTTATGAGGTGGACATCCTGACCTACAAGCCCGGCGGCGCTGCGCCGGACCTGAAGGCCCGTATCTACCGCTCCCATGGTCCGCATTTCGGCAGCATCAAGGCGGGCCCGTCGCGCCTGAAGATCTGGTTCGATCTGCTGCTGTTCTTCAATCTGTTCTACCGGGTTTCGGTGAAACGCTACGACGCCCTGTATGCCCACGAGGAGGGCGCCTTTCTCGCCCGCATCGTCGGTGGCGTATTCCGTGTCCCCTATGTCTATGACATGCACTCGAGCCTGCCGCGGCAGATTCTCGAGTGGGGGTTCAGCCAGAAAAAATGGGTGGTGTCGCTATTTTCGTGGGTGGAACGCGTCAGCATCCACGGCGCCCGCGTGGTCGTTGCCATCTCACCGGCGGTGGAGCAGGTCGCACGCGCGGTAAGTCCGACCGTGCCCGTGGTGGTGATCGTCAATCATTTTGATCCGCCAGCGGGCTCGGACTCGCTGACGGGCGCGGCGGTGCGCGAGCGGCACGGCATTGACCCGGCCACCAAGCTCGCGGTGTACACCGGCTCATTCGTGCCCCTGCAGGCGCTCGATATGCTGATTGCCGCGGCACCGCTGGTGCGCGACCGGCTACCGGGCATCAAATTCCTGCTGGTCGGTGGCACCCCCGAAGAGATCGCCGGCCTGTCGGCGCTGGCCACTAAGTTTGGCGTCCGGGATTCGTTCATCTTCGAGCAGATGCGCCCGCAGCGTGAGATGGCCGGGTACATGGCCGCGGCCGACGTGCTGGTGTCGCCCCGGGTGGTGGGCATCAATCCGCCGGGCAAGCTGTTCAGCTACCTGGCCTCCGGCAAGCCGGTCGTCGCCACCGACACGTTGGTGCACAACCAACTGCTCGATGCGACGACCTCGATCCTCACCCAGCCGACGCCGCAGAGCCTTGCGGACGGCATTGTCGTCGCCCTGACCGATCCCGGGCGGGTTTCGCAGGTCGTGAAGGCTGCCGCGGAATTCCTGCGCATCTATTGCAGCGCCGAGGCGCGGCGCCGGGCCTATCGGGCGCTGGCGGATCAGCTGAAGCCCGCGTCCGCTACCGGCGACGAACACGGCTGAGGCGCCAGGTTCACGGCAGCGCCGGTGCCCTCGCGGCGGCCGTGCCGATCAGCACATATGCGTCCAATGCCGTCACTCGCGTGCGCACGAGCGACGCGCGCATATGCGATCCATCCTTGGAAAATGGCTCGCCGGTTGGATCCTGTACCGGGCATATTGCGCCGTCGCAAAACCAATCCTTCGGATCCAGGACTTCTGCTCCGGCACTTTCCGCAGCAGCGCGGATCCTGCTATCGATCGGGGCAAGCGCGCTCGCCAGCTCAGCCCGCGAAACGGCATTGACCTGCCGGGCATGTGGAACCAGTCTGCTGTGGTCGATCATTGAATCGGGGTCGAAAGCATCCCCCCGCGGGGAGGAGAGCAGCACGATGACTCGTTTACCCAACTGATGCAGGTGAGCCAGCGTCGCTGCAAATTGATCAAATATCCAAGTGTTACCCGGCGCCAGCACGTTCAACGTCGCCGAATCTGCATCGCCGGAGCGATAGTAGTCCCCGTACGAGCCGAGGCCGCTCCACTGAGCGGCGAGAACGACCGTGTCAACATCCGGTTCCGCAGCGCGTGCATAGGTTTCAGCCACAAACTTCGCGCAAGCAAAGCCCCTGCGGTCGATTCCGGGAATCGGGGCACAGCCACCCTCCGTGCGAAAATCGATCGTCTTGCGCGGCTGGGCCTGCCCGGACAACAGCTTGATGCGAGGCCAGTATTGCTCCATATGACTGTCGCCAAAGAAAAGGATCGAATTCTTCACGCTGCCGGGCAGCATTGCGCTGTCTATGGGCTCCCAGTCGTCCGTGGCTTCCGAGATCTTGGCGACTTTCGGATCGCCAGCCGAAACCGGCCGGAGGATCTGCCAGCACACCAATCCACCGATCGCAGCGACCAACACCATGGTTTGAACCAGTCGCAGCGTGGTCCGGCGTGTTTGAGCGGAGCTCGCGCCACGGCGTATCGGCAGTTCCAGGAATAAATAGGTCAGGTAGGCAAGCACGACGCTGGCTAGCAGAGCCATGCCACGATAGGCGATCGAGGGTCGGACGCTCACGATATTGGCAAAAGACAGCAATGGCCAATGCCACAGATAGAGCGGATAACTGATCAGTCCGATCCAGACAAACGGGCGGCTTGCCAGGATGTTCTTGTTTATCCACGTATCGCCGCCGGCCCATATGAGCAGCGCGGCGCCGGCGCACACGAGGACTGCCCACCAGCCTGGGAAGGCACTTCGGTCATTGATCAGGAAAAGCGACAATGCGATGGCAATGACACCGAGAATGGCTTTGGTGTGCGCCATGCCAGTCCCGCCTGGGTCGCGGTGGCGAACGAAATAGGCCAATCCGCTGCCGACCATGAGCTCCCAGAATCGCGTCAGCGGCAGATAGTAGGCCATCGATCGGTCGGCACTGGTCAGATATAGATTGAAAGCGAAAGACAGGAGGGCAAGGGCGATCAGCAGCGTTTTCATCGCGCGCTGGCTTTTCCGACACAGGAAAAGCAGCACCGGCCAGATGAGATAGTACTGCTCCTCCACTCCGAGCGACCAGAGATGGCGCAGTGGTTTGCGCGCCGCCTCGATATCGAAATAGCCGGACTCGAAGAGCAAAACGAAATTCGAACTGAATGCGCTGCCACCGAGCACATGCTTGCCCAATTGGCGGAATTCTGCCGGCATCAGGCTTATCCAGCCGAATATCAGGCAGGCGCCGCAGACGAGGATCAGTGCCGGAAAGATTCGGCGCACCCGGCGGCTGTAGAAATCGAGGAAGCTGAAGTTCCCGCGTTCAAGGCCCTTGAATATGATTCCCGATATCAGGAATCCCGATATGACAAAAAAGATGTCGACACCGACGAAGCCGCCCGGCAAGCGGCTGGGAAAGGCGTGGTATATCAATACGGCCGAGACGGCCACGGCGCGAAGGCCGTCAACATCCGGTCGATATTCGGCGTGTGCTGACCTGGACATTACGGGCCCTGCCGATCGGGCTAGGCGATGCGGCGGGCGACTACGGAGTACTTGTAAGCCAGAGATCTTGCGACGCGCTCCGGCAGCAGATTGTAGAGCGGTTTGAATCCAGCATTGTAAAGAGCGGCTTTCAGGCCACGTCGCGCGACTTTCAATGCTCGATGGTGGTCGCGGGCAGTCTCAACAATCTCGAACCCGCCGAACATGGCGAGAACTTGAGCTTCCGTGAGAAAATCGGTGACCGGGGGATCCTCCGACTTGAACTCAATGTTTTCCCGGCCCAGGCGCGAGATCCAGTACATCCAGGACGGACGCCGGTAGAAGTGGGAAATAATGGCGCGTCCGCCGATCTTGAGGACGCGCCGGATCTCCTGGATAGCACGCTGCGTGTCACCGGTATGGTGCAATACTCCGTTCGCCCAGACCGCATCAAAGGTCTCATCCGGGAATGACAGGTTAAGCGCGTTTTCAATGCGCACGTCGTCGGCCGTCACGTTAAGAAGTTCGTAGTGGCGTCTGGTAAGCTCAACGGCGGCCGGAGTCAAATCCGTCGCCGTCACATGGCAGCCGCGGCGGATGAATTCGAGGCTCGCAAAACCCATGCCACAGCCGATCTCCAGCAGTTTGCCTTGACTGCCGAGCAAACGCGCCTCGCGGTCGATTCGCTCCATGATCCACGGAAACTTGAAAGGACTCATCCACGGTCTTACATGCTCAAAGAATTCAGCGGATCCAACCACCAGGTCGTGGTCCGTGACGTATTGCTTACCGAGGGTATGCCCATCCCAGTAGTCGCGAACGGCATCTACGGTCGCATCAAGTGATTGTGTTGTGGTCGCCATTGTCACGTCAGAAAAATCCCACAAATTCTAGAATCTTTTTCAAGGCCAATATGACCACGAATGAGCCTGGAGGGCCAGCAGGGGCGTTGAGCCATGAGACATGGTCGACACCGCGGCCGGCACGCCAGGGTGTCCGAAACCGGGCTTTCCCTTCACGAGGTCGTGGCAATTTATGTGATGCACTTCACAATTTTGCGTTTACACCCGGGGTCTGATCGCTCGCGCGCTCGCCTGGTCAGGCCACTGGCTGAGACTGCTTTACTTCCCTAGCACCGGCCACCGTATCAAAGACATCCAGGACTTGCCGCGCGCATCTCTCCCAGGTGAACGCCTTCGCGCGCTCCAGGCCGCGCGCGATCATCTGCGCGCGAAGTGTGTCATCACTCAATACCTTGCGCATTGCAGCCGCGATCGCGGTAACGTCATACGGATCCACGAGCAGCGCTGCCCCGTCACACACCTCCGGCGGCGCGCAGGTATTTGCCGTCACAATTGGGCAGCCGCACGCCATGGCCTCCACCAAAGGAATGCCAAAACCCTCATATAACGATGGGAAGGAGAATAATTCCGCCAGTTGATAGATTGCCGGAAGATCATCGTGCCAGACCCAGCCAAGAAACTGTATGCGATCGGCCAATCCAAGTTCTTCAATTATCGCCAGCTCTTCCTTATCCTTGGCGCCCAGGCGCTGTTCGCCGGCAATGACAAGCTTATGCGGAAAGTCATGTGCGATCATGGCAAAGGCCTGAAGCAGGCGTCGCACATTCTTTCTCGACACTATCTGGCCGACCCAGACGATATATTTGTCTGGTAATTTGTACTTCGCTTTAACGGCGTTTAGTCGTTCGGCATCCTCATTGAAGTGGAACTGCCTTGGGTCGATGGCATTGTGGACGGTAAAGATTTTTCGCGGGTCCGCCTTGACGTACTTTACGGCATCCACTTTCACGGCCTCGGCCACAGAAACGAAGGCGTCAGCGTAGCGGCAGTAAAGCGGCACCATCACGGCGCAATACAACTGGTCATACCAGGGGAAAACCTCTGGAATGACGAACCATTCGGACCCGTGTAGCACGAAGATTTTCTTGGCGCTGGCCGCAAAGGGAATTGTGAACTTGGGGTTGAAAATTACGTCCAATTTTCTCCGGCGCGTGACCCACGGTACGGCAATTTGATCCCACAGCAGCGTGGTCGGCATGCGCGTGACGATTTCCTCGACGTTTGGATACTCGGCATACGTCCCCAGTAGCTTTGGATTCTGATAGATCAAAGTGTACTGATGTTCCCCGCCAAGCGAGAAAAGCCGCGGCAATAACATCTTGGTGTAGTGCTTGACGCCACCCTCGTGCTGCTCATAGTGGCGCAGCATTATTCCAATTCGCATGTTGCCTCCCGGAGCGTCAATGCGGCGCAACCAAGGCCGGCTCGAGGACAGGTGGCGGCATTGCGTTCACGCCTGGACGGGGACCCGTCAACAAAATCCGGTCCCAGAGACTGAGATTCAATAGCGCCCAGAACAGGTGGCTGTGATTGTGGCGCCGCAGTTGATGCTCCTTCCAGAACGTTTCGAGCGCGGCCCTGTTGAAGTATTCGGCGATCAGCTTCGAAGAGAAGATCTCATCCCGCGTGTACTGCATCATCTCCCCGCGAATCCAGTTCTTCATCGGAATACTGAAGCCCTGTTTCTTGCGCTTGGCGATTCCCTCCGGCAGGCGCTTTTCCATGGCCTCCTTCAGCAACCATTTGGTGGTGAAGCCATGCAATTTGAGATTGGTCGGCAGTGAGTAGCAATATTCAACCAGGCGATGATCCAGAAACGGTACGCGCACCTCCAGTCCATGGGCCATCGACATCTTGTCGACTTTCATCAGGCCGCTGTCCGGCAGGATCATGTTTATCTCGATGAAATTCGCACGCGCACCCCACTCCCTGGGCGCCTGCGCCGACCAGCGCTTGACCGGAGCGAACGGATCGGTGTTGACGCTTTGCAGGAAATCGGCCTTGAACAAGGCGGAAGCCTGGCCGGCTTCCAGGAAGTATTGCCAGCGGATGTGGTCACCATCGCGCGGCAAACTCGCGCCCTGAAGAAATCGCTTCAGGATGTTGCGAGCACCCTTTTTCTGTTCGTCGTCGGAAATCGAGTTGGCAATGCCCTGATAAACCTGCTGTCGGTAGGGCAGCGGCAGCAGATCGAGGAGTTCTGAGGCCTTGCTCGCCCGAAACCGGTCGTATCCCATCAGGAGTTCGTCACCGCCATCGCCGCTGAAGCAGACTTTGACGTACTGTCGGGCCTGCTCGCAGATGAGCATGAATGGAATGAACGATGGATCGGTAGTGGGTTCGTCCAGATGCCACACCGAGCGCTCAATCTCGGCGCGATCAATTGGATTGACCAGCAGTTCGCGGTGCTGGGTATTGAAATGCTTGGCCACTTGCCGCGCGTAGGAGAACTCGCTGTAGGATTCTTCACGATACCCCAAGGCAAATGTCTGCAGCTGGGAAGGCATCGTCTTGCTCAGGAATTCAACGACCGTGCTTGAATCGATGCCGCCCGACAGAAACGAGCCGATTGGTACATCGCTCATCATATGGTCCGAACACACCGTCTCAAGGAGCCCCAGCAGTCCTTCCGGGGTTGCATCAATCTCTTTGTGCTGCAGGCTCCAGTATCTGGAAAGTCGCGAACTCCCGTCGGCTTCTACGACCAGCAGGCAGCCAGGCAGAAGCTTGTGTACACCCTTGAAAAGGGTATCGGGGGCCGGCGTGAATTCGTAGCCGATCAGGTCAAAGAGTCCTTGGTGGTTAACGGCGCGGACCAGGGAGTTATCGGCCAGCAGCGCCTTGATTTCCGAGGCAAAGCGCACTCTGCCATCCGCCAGGGTGTAGTACAGGGGCTTGATGCCAAGCCGGTCGCGAGCCAAGACCAGGCGGCGGCGCGTTGCATCCCAGATCGCGAATGCAAACATCCCGGTCAAATGCTGGACTACGTCAAGGCCATATTCTTCATAGGCGTGGACGATCGATTCCGTATCGCTATGGCCTTTGAATATATGACCTTTGGCGGCCAACAGCCTGCGCAATTCGGGCGAGTTGTAAATTTCGCCATTGAAGGTTATCCATATGGTGCCGTCCTCGTTGGTCAGCGGCTGGCGCCCGGATTCGCTCAAATCCACGATGCTGAGGCGACGGTGGCCTAGTGAGACTCCTTCGGCCACGTATGAGCCATGCGCATCCGGACCCCGGTGAGTGAGCGTTTGTTTCATGCGCTCTAGCAGAGGCGGGTCGGCCCAATTGAAACCGCAAATACCGCACATGGAGGGCTATCTCAAGGCCAACGGGGGCGCCGAGCCGGGCGGTCCCAATGCCACATGGTGGATTTTTGGAATTTTAGTCAATTCGCTACCTGACAGTGAAAATGCGCGCTTTTCCCGCATGCCTGAAGCCAATCCTACACGATGCAACGCCGGCAAACGTGATCAGATACGCGATAAAATAACAATGCAAATCAACCCCCGCGGGCAGGCCAAACCGCGTTGGCTGTCCTACGAAATGGCGACCATATTCCTTACGCATGAACGATGGACTCGGTAGTGTTGCTGCCGTGATCGCCGTAGCCCTTCTGCTCCAGGCGCGCTTCGGTTATCGAAGGGACTTCCCTGGGGCGTGTGAATAAAAGGTGCTTTATTCTTCAAATGAGCTGCTTTATTCTTCGAATCAGTGCTTTATTCTGAATATCCGCGCGTATCTCGGCTGCTTGATGAAGTCGCTGTCGAGAATTGACATATGCATGAGACTCACCATTCTGTGATCGGCGTCGCGGAATTGCGTGTCAATTGATGCGCGGGCGCCCGACGTCGCGCGCACCACGCTGATGTTGCGGAACCTCTACAAATCACCCGCATTGCGCGTGGCCGCGGCATTTGGCGTGGGCGGCGCATCATTCTCGCTCGGCAGCCTGATCCTCGCCCGCCAGCTCACGGCCGAGCAGTACGGTCTCGTGTCGCTGGTCGTTGGCATCGCGTCGTTCTCGATCATGATGGCGCCGCTGGGCATCGACTTCGTCATCACGCGCAACGGGCTGATGCTCGGATCGTTCCTGCGGCGCGTAACGCTCTCGGCCTCGCTCCTCATGGGCGTGCTCGCGGCGCTGGTTGGAGCGCTCCTCTATGCGCTTGGCTATCCGCTGCTGGTATGCCTACTGGTGGCCACCGTGGCCGGCGGGATGTCGCAGGTCACGGCCGCACATTTTCAGAGTCAGCGGCAGTTTGCGGTATCGGTTCCGGTGACACAGGCCTCCAACTGGGCGCTGCTGATCGCGGCCGTGGCGACTGTCATCGCGCGCGCCGACGGGGCGGTCTTCCCCTCAGTGGTGCTGGCCGCGACCACGCTCGCGTTCGCGATCGTCGGCTGGTGGCTCGTGGCGCGGCGGACCGCCGCCGCCGAGCCCATCGCCCATCCGCCACATCTGTGGGGCGAGGCGCTATCGCTCATGACCACCAATGCCGCTAGTGCGCTCTTTCTACAGCTGGAGCGGTTGGTGATTCCCGGCACCGTCGGCATCAATGAGCTCGCGCTGTATGGCGTGCTGGCTGCGCTCGTCGGCTCGCCGTTCCGCATGATCCAGGGCGCCGCGGCGTTCACGCTCGTGCCGCGGCTGCGCGAGGCGGCCACCGCGGAGGCACGCCGCCATCTGCTGCTGCGCGAGGCTGGCCTCATGCTGGTGGTCATGCTGGCCGGGTCGGTGATGATCTGGCTCCTGGCCCCGCCGATCGCGCGGCTCATGCTGCGCGGGCGCTACGAGCTCACGGCAGCGCTGATGATCGCCACCATCGTGTCCGGCGTGCTCAAGGTGGTGAGCGCGTTTGCCGTCTCGGTGGCCAGCACCCTCGCGCCACCCGGTAGCCTACGCCTGCTCGGTCTGTCGTCGTGGGCCTGTGTCGGCGTCGGGATTGGCGCGGCGTTCGCGTTCAAGGGTTTCGGGCTCGTGGGCGTACTCTACGGTGTGTCGCTGGGTTGGGTGGTTCGCTGCCTGATCGCCGGGTGGCTGTCGTGGCTCTACCTGCGCCGGTCCGCGTAGCGCCGGCCGCGGCAATGCGGCTGCAAGCCGCAGCTCGAATCAGCGCCGCGCCAGGATGTTGCGGTCCGCGGCCTCGGTGACAGCCCCCGCCGCGAGCTCAGCGGGCGTCAGTTCGCGGGCTCGACCGGTTTCCGGGTCTACGGCGGCCAGGGAATAGCCGACCGATCGCAGCCCGTGCAGGAAATCGGCGGGGTCCCGACCCGCCGCGCGCAGCAGCTGCGGCACGAATTCGAACATCAACACCTGCGGCAGCTGCGCACCCAGCCCGGCGATCACCAACGGCTCGGCACCCTCGACGTCGATCTTCGCGAGCCGCGGCTTGACTCCGAGCTCTGCCAGCACGGCGTCGCCGCGGCGCATGCGCACGCGGATCGCGTGCTCCTCACCGACGCCAAGGACATCGCTGGTGCTGAGGGCGCCGCGATTATCCTCGGACTCGTACAGCTTCACGTCCTTCGACTCGTCGCCGAGCGCGTCCTCGATCACGGTAACGTTGGTACAGCCGTTGACGTTAAGGTTCCTGCGCAGTAGCGCCGCGTTGTCCGGGTCGGGCTCGAAGGCGATGACGCGCCCGCCAGGACCGACGGCGCGCGACAGCGCCAGCGAGTAGAGTCCGATATTGGCGCCGATGTCGAGCACGCAGTCACCGGGCTGCACGAGCGAGCACAGGAGGTCGATCTCGCGCTGTTCGTAGCCGCCGTACAGGATCAGCTTCTTGGCGATCACCCGGTCGCGCGGGTCGACGAATACGCGGAAGGGGCCGACCGTCACGGACTCCGTCTTGCTGAGGCGCACCGCGAGATTGGCATACACCCGTCCAAGCCATTGCCAGCGTGCGATCGGCGTGCGCCGCAATGCGTCGCCGAGCAGCGCCATGGAGTGCAGCAGCAGACTCTTCACACCGCTTTGCGCCACAGCACGATTCCGATTCGCATGTCCTCTCCGAGGCAATCCACCGCCGCTCCGGCGTCATTCCGGCATTGTATCCCGCGCAGCTCGCGGGGCGTGCTCATTTGTCCATATTGTGTGCGATGGCGCACGCCGGACTGCTCTTACACTGTCTTTTCAATAAAAAACTTGGGCCGCCGCTTGCTCTCCATATAGATTTTCGCGACGTATTCGCCGATTACACCGATAGAGAGCAGCTGAATCCCGCCAAGGAAGTACATGGGAATGACCGTGGAGGCCCAGCCCGGAACAGCCCGAGCAGTGAACACTCGAATGACGATTGCCCAGATCGAAACACCGATACTGACCAGTGAAATCAGCAATCCGAGTGCTGTGATCAAACGGAGAGGCACGGCCGAGAAGGACGTGACCCCGTCCCAGGCCAGCGCCACCATCTTGCGAAAGGTGTATTTCGATTTGCCAGCAAACCTCACGTCTCGCTGGTAATAGACTGTAGTGGTCTTGAACCCAAGCTGCGGAATGAGGCCGCGTAGGAACACGTTCGCCTCACCGAAGGCCGACAGCGCGTCGATCGCACATCGGTCCATCAGACGGTAGTCAGCATGATTGAATACCACCTCGACACCACATTTGGAGAGCAACGTGTAGTACCACTCTGCCGTTGACCGCTTGAACCAGCTATCGCTGTTACGGCTGCTCCTGACTCCATATACGATCCGCGCGCCGTCCCGATGAGCGTCGATCATCTTTTCGATGGCATGCAGATCATCCTGCAGATCAGCGTCGACACTTATCACGATCTCACCGGGTACCGTGAGCAAACCGGCGAGCAGCGCCACCTGATGACCACGGTTTCTGGAAAGCTTGATTCCGCTGATATATCCATTCCCGGCCGCCGCGTCTTCAATCAGTTGCCAAGTGCGATCCTTGCTCCCGTCATCGACGAAAAAAATGCGGCTCGACTCCGCGATCTTCTGTGCATCGACCAGAGCGGACAGCAGGCTGGCAAGCCGCGACGCTGTCTCGAGGAGGACCTGCTCTTCGTTGTAGCACGGAACCACTAGGCTCAATTGCACACTAGCCATCAGCGCACATTACCCTTTTCTAGGCTCGATCCGTTCTGTAGACGCCTGGACTTGGATTGTCGAATGCATAGAACCTGCATCCCAAGTAACCCAGGAGTGTGTAGGGCGGCACGCCTGCCGCCTGTGCTAGATATTTATTAACATGAAAAGCTCGCTCCAATTCCAGCACCGTAGCCAGGTTTGCCAGGTAAGCGACGCACAGCACGATCGCAAATCGGAGAAAAGCGATGAGGTGCGATCCGGTATCGCCAAAAGTCCAGCGCTTGTTTATCGCGAAACTGAAGACCACACCAACGCCGTAGCCCGCCAGATTCGCCACGGCGCTTTTCCACCCCAGCACGTAGAGACAGAAGTAGATGATACTCAAACCCACGAGCGTATTTCCCACGCCGGTGATCAGATACCTTATGAGCGTATGGTTTAGCAGCTTCGGCATCTGGGCCACCGGGCTATGATTGATCGGCCGGAATCAACTTGCGTGGGGGCCGGAGACAAATGCATAGATCCTCAGGCACTCCACGGTTCTGGTGCAATCACCGAGCTCGGAGACTTTGACGATAAGGTGCTGTCCGATCCAGTCATCTATCATTCGGTCCCATTGCCAGGTCGTAAAAAGCTCCTTGTTGACGACCAAGTACCCCGCACCCGCATAGTTCGGGTCCACTTCTTCCGGTCGGTTGCCACCGACTCGGCCGAAGCTCGCGCGGTCGTCATCGATGAGAATCAGCGGCTGCTTTCGCTGCGCCAGGTATGGCCAGATTTCCGTCGGGCCGATGACCCGGACATCACCGGTCGCTGGCAGAGCATGCAGCAATGCGGTTTGCTCTGCCGCATTCGTGACGTTAGGCACGCTATAATCCCGATATAAGCGGGCCGCGTGCAGCGCATTGCCGGCACCGGCGACAAGCAGAGCCGCCGCGCAGCCGGCCTTCAGCTGGCTACTGGTAAAGAGCCCGCCTTGACTAGCCGCGCGCAACAGGGCAATCGATCCCACATAGCCGAAAACCGCCACGACCAGCGCATGCGGCACCATCGGGTGCGAGTCGAACAGGAACAGCGAACTCACGGCGCATATAAATGCAACGAATAGTGCCAGCGCCGTGGCGATAGTCGGGCTCTGGCGGCGGCGCTTGAAGAGCACCACCGCCAGGATCAGTCCTGTGGCAATAGTCAGGAACTGGGCCACGTTGCCCATGAAGAAATAGTTGCGCCACCTATTCAGTTCCATCGACACTTTTGCCGCCAGACCCGCGTGGACGATGCGCTCCATTTCCTGGACCATGTCATGGCGGTATGGCAACTCGTCGCTGAGCGGCACGTGCGTCGGAATGAGTATATCCAGGATGGGCTGTTTGCCGAAATAGAGGATCAGCAAAAAGCCCGCGAATACTGCCCCCAACACCATAGAACGCGGTGACTTGAAGTAAAGCCGGTCAGCGAGAGCCACGAGCCCCAGAAA
>Ga0182030_10001236_pt1 | contig 52142 bp, 41 predicted proteins | sample 812S3MmetaG_FD_121299 | JGI IMG/M metagenome (GOLD analysis project Ga0182030, IMG submission 121299) | Permafrost microbial communities from Stordalen Mire, Sweden - 812S3M metaG (Illumina Assembly) | ecosystem: Environmental > Terrestrial > Soil > Wetlands > Permafrost | place: Sweden...
AACCTAGCCCTCGCCCCCTGGACCGACTACTACAACTTCGAAAGACCCCATGGTAGTCTTCAATACCAGCCGCCCATCAGCCGCTCCGAACCGGGTACAACGTCTTGATCATCTACAGGCACCAAACACCAAGCTCTTTTGAATTGACTTCTCAAAATGATCTCTTTCTCAAATATCAATAAGCAGTATGGCAAGCAGTTGCTCTTTGTGGATGCTTCGTTTCAGTTGAATCCTGGCGAAAAAGTTGGGCTGGTCGGTCCTAATGGCGCGGGCAAGACAACGCTGTTCCGGATGGTGGTTGGCGAGGAGACTCCCGACGAGGGATCGGTCTCAGTCCCCAAGAAGATGACGATCGGCTACTTTCGCCAGGACGTAGAGGAGATGCAGGGGCGGTCGGTTCTGGATGAAGCGATTGCAGGCAGCGGACGCGTCGGCGATCTGCATCACGAGCTTGAAGCGTTGCAGCACGAGATGTCCGACCCGGACAAGGCGGATGAGATGGACCGCATCCTTGAGCGCTTCGGTCATGTGCAGGAGGAGTACGAGCATTTGGGCGGTTACGCGCTCGAATCGCAGGCGCGGGAAGTGCTCCACGGGTTGGGATTCAAAGACGATCAGATTGACGGCGACGTGGGCGCGCTTTCGGGCGGATGGAAAATGCGGGTTGCGCTGGCGCGGGTGCTGCTCGGAATGCCGGATGTATTGCTGATGGACGAACCGACGAACCACCTCGACATTGAATCCATCATCTGGCTGGAACAGTTTCTCAAGTCATTTCCTGGCGCGCTGCTGATGACTTCGCACGACCGCGAGTTCATGAATCGTCTGGTCTCAAAGATTGCGGAGATTGATGGCGGCGAAATCATTACTTATTCAGGTAACTATGACTTCTACGAGCGCGAGCGGGCGATCCGAGAGGCCAACCAGCAGGCGGCGTTTGCGCGGCAGCAGTCGATGCTGGCCAAGGAGCAGCGCTTCATCGATCGTTTCAGGACGCACGCGGCCAAAGCGGCCCAGGTGCAAAGCCGGATTAAGGCGCTGGATAAGATCGAGAAGATCGAGTTGCCTAAAAAGCGGCAGGTGGTGAAGTTTGATTTTCGCGTTCCTCCGCGGTCGGGCGAACAGGTGGCCGTGCTTGAGAATCTGCACAAGAGTTACGGCCCGCGCGTGATTTATGACGGGTTCAATCTCACCATCCGGCGCGGAGAACGCTGGGCTGTCATGGGCAGAAACGGCGCGGGCAAGACCACGCTGCTCAAGATGATTGCCGGGGCAAGTGCTCCGGATGCGGGGAGCGTGCGGCTCGGCGCCAGCCTTTATATGGGCTACTTTGCGCAACAGTCTTTGGATGTGCTCAATTCCGATCTGACCGTGATTGAACAGTTGCAACAGGATTTCCCTCATGACGGGCTGGGGTCGTTGCGGACTTTGGCGGGAGCATTCCAGTTCTCCGGCGAAGACGTGGATAAAAAGATCCGCACACTTTCCGGCGGAGAAAAGTCGCGGCTGGCAATCGCGCGCATGCTGTACAACCCGCCGAACTTCCTGGTGCTCGATGAACCGACGAATCACCTGGATCTTGCGACCAAGGAAATGCTGGTGGACGCCCTGAAGGATTTTGAAGGCACCATGATCTTCGTATCGCATGACCGCATGTTCCTTCGCGGGCTGGGCTCACGTGTGCTGGAACTAGGGGGCGAGAGCGGCACGGACCGCACTCCTACTGTTTATCCTGGGTCGTACGTTGAGTACGTGCAGAAGCTTGGACATGAGGCGCCCGGGATCTATTCGTAGGTTTTGCACGGCTTTTGTGCAACGACTCGCGGGGTGGATATCAACCCGGTTTTTCCGTCACTGTTTCACGTAATGAAGGGCAATACATCCTGATTTTTTGAAGATGTGTGATTCAACAAGTCTTAACCGCAATTTCTCTTGCAGGCTCACACCTTCTAACAGCCGTCGCCCTTCTCCGGCAAAGATTGGATGAACGACAAAACGATATTCATCGACCAGCCCAAGCTCTATAAGTTGTGAAGGGATATCCACGCCGCCGGTCAGAATATCCTTGCCCTGTTCTTGTTTCAATTTAAGGACCTCGTCGCGAAGGGTCCCACGAGCTATTCTCGTTTTTCCATCTTCGGCGCTATCCAATGATCGTGAAAAAACAATTTTATTCTTGGAGTCAAAGGCCAGAGCAAATTCGATATCAGCTTTTGTCTCAGACGGGTTCTTTGCGATATCAGGCCAATACGGAACCATCAATTGATAGGTTTTACGGCCATAAACGAATAGGTCAACATCTCGGATGAGCTGAATGGAGTAGTCGAATAGTTCTTCATCGGGGACCATTTTCGTGTGGTCGCAGCAACCATCTAAGGTAATGTTGATTGCGTAGATTAAATTTCTCATTTGATCGTCCGGACCCCATCTTCTGCATCCGCGCTAATGAGCGCTTGAGGCGCCGGGCTGCGTCGTTCATCCTATATTACAGGCGCAGAAAGGGGGTTAGCGAGAGTCGCCACCTTCAAAATTAACAACATCAAGCGGCTCGACACCCTCCTGGCTTGGTTAGCGAAAGCTGAACCGGACGTGGCGAGTCCCTGCTCCGCACCTATGAAGCCTACTCGGATGCAGGATCGACTATTCTCGTAGCAAGACCTTGACGTGGAATCACGGCACCGGCTTGAAGGAGTTGAAGCGATGAAACGACCGGTCCAGCCTGCCGGCACCGTGGTCGCACACAAAACAGGAGAACATCCTGGCACCACACATTCCCGTGATTCTGAGGGCAGGCGTCGTCTTTTGCAACGGTCGGTTATTCATACCTCAGTGCTTCGACCGGCTCCATCCTAGCGGCCTTCCATGCTGGCCACAGTCCCGATGTAATGCCGACGACGGCCAAAATCACGAACGCCGTCAGCATCACGCTGCCGGACGTTTTCAGAAAAATGTCGCCTTCGTGGTTGGCGGTTTTATACATGGCTGAGTAGAGCGGCATGGGTGGAATCGCGTGCGCGAGAGCGATCGAGACCAGCATGCCGGCCGCACCGGCGGCAAAGGTGAGCACGAGCGCTTCAACCAGAAACTGCCATGCAATGTCACGATTGCGCGCGCCGAGCGCTTTCCGCAATCCAATTTCTTTTGTGCGCTCGGTCACGCTCACCAGCATGATATTCATCACCCCCACGCCGCCGACTCCAAGCGTCAACATGCCAATGAATCCGAGGATGATTTGGAGCGCGAGGCCGAAGGTCTGAATGTCCTTCATATCGTCTACCGTGTCCCATTCCGGCGTAGACTTGTCGTCGCGGGGATTGAAATTGTGGCGGCGTGCCAGGACCTCCCGCACTTGCGCGAGTGCGGCTTTGTGCTCGAGCGGCCTGACGGGCTGAAAGACAATCATCTCCGGGTCGCGTTTGTCGTTGATGTCGGCCATGCTTTCAAACGGCATGAAGAAATTTTCATTGTCCGGCCCGTTATTGGATGAATCCTGAATCTTCAGCCGGAGAAGGCCAATCACCTCCCAGCTTTCGCCGTTGACAGTCACGAATTCGCCGACGGGATCGCGACTGCCGAAAACTTTCTTTGCAGCATTTGGCCCGACGATCAGCACATGGCGATGCTCAGTGAAATCGCTGTCTTCAAAGTAGCGGCCTTCCGCGACATGCAGACCTCGCATCTCGCCATAGGGATATTGCACCGCTTTCGACGACACCGTAACCACCCGATCGCCGTACTTGTAAGGGAAATTGTCGTCCCATTCCGCGCTGACCAGCCGGACGAGTGGGGCTTCTTCGCGAATGGCCTCGATATCGTCGTACTTGAAGTGAATGCGCTTGCCGGCGCGTTCTCCGCCAGCTTGCATGCTCGTCTGGCCTTCCCAAACCATAATCACGTTATTGCCGATGCCAAGAAAAGCATTGAGAACGCCCGCGCTCACACTCTGCCCGTACCCGAGTAACAGCACGACGGTCGTCAGACCCCACAGGATACCCATCATGGTGAGGATGGACCGCAGCCGGTTACGCGTCAGCGCATCCCAGCTTTGCCGGATTAGCTCTTTAAGCCGCACCCTTGTGCTCCTTACTTTACTCGTGCCGCAGGCATTCGATCGGACTAAGCGCCGCCGCGCGTTGCGCCGGATACATTCCCGCGGCAATCGTAATCAGTCCCAGCGTTAGCAGCGAAACGACGATCGCCCCGAAGGAAACAATGGGATGGGGCACAATGTCGGGCAATTCGATGTCGCGCACTACCAGACAGATGCCCACGCCAATTGCCAGCCCAACGCTTCCGCTGATGGTCATCAATGCCGCCGATTCGGCGAAGAACTGATTGCGAATGTCCGCCGCTGTCGCGCCCAGCGATTTTCGTACGCCGATTTCGCGCGTGCGCTCCGTAACCGCAACCAACATGATGTTCATCACGCCGATACCGCCGAGCGACAGCGTCATAAGTGCGACCGCGCCGAAAAAAATCGTCATGATGTCGAAAATGCGCTCCACCAATTGCGATCCCTCGAGCGTGTCCCACACTTGAAGTGCGTCTTTGTCGTTCGGATCGAAACGATGTTCCCGTCCCAGAATCGTGTAAACCTGCCGCAGCGCCTCCTCATGATGGGCGGGGTCTCCTACTTCGACGACCAGATTGTTAATCCATCCTTTGAAAATGCCGGGCCGCTCACCGGGCGGATAATCGCGCGCCATGGAAGCATATGGAACGAAGAGCTGCGTGTTATCGGGCCCGCTTCCGTAGCTGCCATTCTGCTTTTTCTTTTCGAGGACTCCGATCACGGTATACGGAGACCCGTTCATCATCAGCGTTTCTCCGATTGCCGGCCTGCCGGGAAACAGCTGGTCGCGGCTCTCCACGCCAAGCACAACGACGCGGCGGCCCTGCGTCTCATCGTCGTCCGTCATCAATCGGCCTTCCTGCACTTTGAGCGAGCGGAAGCGTTGGTAATCGGGCCAAACACCGCGCACCGGGCGCGATGCCGCATTGTAGCGGCTTACTTCGGAGACACTCCGCCGCAACTCTGGACTGACAGTTTTGATCAGGTACGCCTCTTGCTTGATTAGTTCGGCATCGCGAACCGAGAGGCGCACCACGCGGCCGGCGGCGTATCCTCCAGCCTGCTCACTGGTGCGGCCTCCCCAGATGACAGCAAGGTCAACACCGATAGTCTTCAGCCGCTCTTTCTGATCGCGGCTGAATCCCTGGCCCAGGCCGACCAGCAAAATGACCGAGGTGATTCCCCAGATGATCCCGAACATGGTTAGGAAGCTGCGCAGTTTGTGTGCCGCGATGGAACCGGCCGTTTGCCGCAGCACCTCCAGAACGTTCAAGTTCCTGCGCTCCTCCCAATGATTGGACAGATGCCAGCGTAAAGCGTTAGCCGATGGAAGATACGAATAAACGGGTCAGATTGTTGCAAAGATCACGCTGTCTGATTATTTCAGACAGGCGTTCGGCTGTTGCACGCTGTGGTGTTCTCCGAAAGAGCTTGATAACCGCTGAGGCGTGAAAGCGCATGACGGGCTCACACAGCGAATATTTTACGGCGGCGAACACGGGCAGTGCCCGCTCAATTTGGGCCGCTTCACTTTTGCCGGTTTGGTTAGCACAGAGAAGTGCGCTAATTCGGCTGTGCACTGAAGATTAGAAAATAGTCCATACCGTCGGCCTTCACGAAATCCTCCGACTCGCGAAGTGCGTATCCCGCTTCGGCGGCGCACCTGTTGCGTCGAGCCGCTACCCTAGATTTCTCGCTGATACAAGAGATCGGTCAGGTCATTGGTAGCTTCCCGATGCTCTCTGTCGATATGTTCAGGTTGAAGTCCGCTCAGCTCACCTTCAGCCGGAGCGCTGTCATTCTCCGGGAGAAACCGCTTGAGCCTCTCCAGGGCTTCGAGATCCTTGCGGTGCTCTTCGCGCATGTAGCTTTCGATTTTCTCGAGTTCTTGACCACTTAGCATTCGTCGTCCTCCTTTGGGGAGTCGGTCAATAAAAAATGCTAGCACCAGGATGGTTAGCAAGGACGTACAGGGGTCACGCAGGGATGTGATGGACATCCACTCCCAGGACGGGAGGTCTTTGATCTAATACCCGCAGGAAGGAAACAAACGTCATGAGTCTTAGCCAGCTTGCCCGGTCCATCAGGGAGTCTGCGACTCTCAAATTGAATGAAACTGCCGCTCTGCTTCGCGAAAAAGGAGAGCCGGTCATTCATTTGGGGGGCGGCGAACCCAAGAGCAAAGCCCCTATTGATGCAGTAATTAGCTGCACGTCCCTGCTGAATACGGGAGAAATCCGGTACACACCACCCGACGGAATTCCCGCGGTGAAGAAGGCGATCATCCGCTATACCGAGGAGCACTACAAAAAGCTCGTTGGGGCAAAGAACGTGATCACGTCTGGCGGCGCGAAACAGGCGCTGATGGTGCTTCTGCATGCCATCCTCGACCCTAAAGAAGAGGTAATCTTTCCCGCGCCGTATTGGGTGAGCTATCCGGAGATGGTGAAACTCGCGGGCGGCGTGCCCGTCGCAGTGACGGCCGAAGATGGAACCTTTTTCCCGACAGTCAGCGAAATCGCCGGTGCGGTCGGCTCGTACACCAAGGCCATCATTCTGAACAGCCCAAATAATCCTTCGGGCGCGATGTACACGAAGGATTTCATTCAGGAAATGGTCGAGTTCTGCGAGAAAAAGGGCCTTTACCTCATCATGGATGACATTTATAACAGGCTGACATTCGACGGCAAGAGCGCTCCGATCTGCTACGAGTTCGCGAAACAGCCGATCGAAGAGTCGAAGCTGGTGGTCATCAATGGCGTCTCGAAGATGTATGCCATGACCGGATTTCGCATCGGCTGGGCCATCGGCAATAAGCCGCTGATCGAAGCGATGGCGACAATTCAGTCGCAGCAGACCTCCGGGCCGGCAGCACCCTCGCAGTGGGCGGCCGTGGGCGCACTCAACGGCGTGCAGACGACCATCGACAGCCTGCGAGTCATGCTCGAGAACAATCGCAATGTGATGATCGACCGCCTCAAGGCGTTCGAGGGTATAAGGGTCTACCAGCCTGAAGGAACGTTCTACTGTTTCCCCGACTTCAGCGCGTATATGAAGGATTCGCAGAAGCTCTCGAGTTTTCTGCTCGATAAAGTACGCGTGGTTACTGTGCCCGGCAAGGAATTCGGATTCGAAGGGCACCTGCGGCTCAGTTATTGCGGAACGATTCGCGATATCACGGAAGGTTTGGATCGCATCAAGTGGGCGCTGGATACGAATTCGGCGAATGAACTCTATCTTGGCGACCGCAAGCTGGTAAGGGAGTGGGTATGAACATCTATCTTGATGTCCAATCTCCTGCTGTGGCGGAGGCTGGCAAGCTGGCCTCCAGCTATGGGCTGCAAAATCACGGCCTGGTGAATCTGCGGCGCGTTTATTGGAATCTGCCTACTCCAGCGCTTTACGAGGAGAGCATTTTCCGGTCGGAGGCGAGCATTACGCACCTGGGTCCGCTGGTGGTTTCAACCGGCAAGCACACGGCACGCGCCGCTGCTGACAAGTTCGTTGTGCGAGAGCAGTCCACCGAAGAAAAAATCTGGTGGGGCCAGTACAACCGGCCGTTCACAGGCGAAGCTTTCAGCGCACTCTTGACGCGCTTGCAGGGCTACTTGCAGGGCCGCGATGTTTTCGTGCAGGACTGCTTCGCGGGCGCAGATCCCGAGCACAGCCTGCCGGTTCGCATCATCACGCAAAAGGCGTGGCACAGTCTTTTCGCGCGCACCATGTTTCTGAAGATTCGCAATCAGGATGCTATGCAGCGGCATATACCTGAGTTCACGGTGATTGCGGCGCCCGGCTTCCAGGCATCGCCGATGGTGGACGGCACTCGCTCGGAGACCTTCATCATTATTAACTTCCGCGAGCGGCTGGCTATTATCGGAGGCACGAATTACGCCGGCGAGATCAAGAAGACAATCTTTACCGTCTTGAATTTTCTCTTGCCGTTGCAGGGTGTGCTCTCGATGCACTGCTCGGCAAACGTAGGCACGGAGGGCGACGCTGCGATCTTCTTCGGGCTTTCGGGCACCGGCAAGACCACGCTCTCAGCGGATCCCAAGCGGCGTCTCATCGGTGACGATGAGCACGGCTGGAGCGACAGCGGCGTCTTCAATTTCGAAGATGGCTGCTACGCCAAGGTGATTCGCCTTTCACCGGAAGCCGAGCCGCAGATCTATGCTTGTACGCGCAGGTTTGGAACGGTGCTCGAAAACGTCACTTACGACCCCGTTTCGCGGAACCTGGATTTGAACGATTACACCGTGACAGAGAACACGCGGGCTGCTTATCCGCTCGCTTACATTGATAACTGCGTGCCGGAAAAGCGTGCCGGACATCCGAAGAATGTCATTTTCCTTACCTGCGACGCCTCGGGTGTGATGCCGCCGATTTCCAAGCTTAGTCCAGATCAGGCGATCTACCATTTCATCTCCGGTTATACGAGCAAGATTGCGGGTACCGAGATCGGCCTCGGCGTTGAACCGGAAATGACGTTCAGCACATGCTTTGGCGGGCCATTCATGGTTCATCATCCGCTGGCATATGCGGAATTGCTGAAGAAGAAAATCCTGAAGCATGGCGCGAACGTATGGCTGGTGAATACGGGTTGGACGGGCGGACCGTTCGGCGTTGGCAAGCGCATCAGCATCCGTTATACCCGCGCCTTGCTCAATGCCGCGCTCAGCGGATCGTTGCTCAAAGTGGAGTACAAGAAAGATCCAGTTTTCGGCTTCGATGTGCCGGTTCAATGCGAGGGCGTGCCGTCGCAGATTCTCGATCCGGCGAATACCTGGCCAAGCCGGGAGGAATATTTCCGCAAGTACGATGCACTGGCGGCTCGCTTCATCGAGAACTTCAAGTTGATGATGGCCGAGTGCCCGGAACACATATTGGAGGCCGGGCCGAAACGTCTCGCGACAGCCTCAGTTCGCTGAGAGCGCGCGCGGTGGAGGCTCCCCAAGGAGCCGTCCCTGCAAGATTCGGGCAACAGCTTATACCGGCCGGATCTTCCGATCCGGCCGGTGTAAGCCGCTTTCGCCGAAAGGTGCCGGTGACTCCGATTACGGTCGAGTCGCGCTTTTCGAGGCAGAAGGACTTGTCTTAAGCACCAAATCAACCGTTTGGATATCGACTAACCCGCAGCACCCATAGAGAGCTGGGAGCACGTGTTCCGGGGGATAAGTCCGGCGAAGTCCGGCGACTTTCTCAGTCCCCGAACGATAGGCAGGGAGATACATACGTCCGAGCAGAGGATGGCGTCCCCATGCGCCTGACAACTTGTCGGCCCGCTCTTCGGTGACCAGAAAATCGCGCCGCAGAGCCGCCGCAACCTCGGCTTGCGGTTTGCCTTCGCCCCACGTCAAATACGACGATTGATTCTTGGCATCGTCCTGCAACAACGCCAGCAGCACTCCGATCTGTAGATCTTCATCGGGTAATTGATCGACTTCAGTTACGCCATGAGCAATTAGAATTGCGTTGTTGGCGATTCCCTCGAACAGCGTGGCGGCACGCGTGTTCATAGTAAGCACCGTGGCCTCGAAATCCGCTTTTCCACGTACATACAAATTTTGCAGATAGGCAAAGGTCGTGACGTGGCCGGGCACGACTTCGTGGCTTATAAGCTGTTCGAACTCCGGAAATGAAATCTGCAGCGAGGCATTGATCTCGTAGGTCCCTTCGTACTGTGGGCTGCCGTCAGTGTTACGGGCGCGGCCGAGGTAATTCATAGAACCGGAAAACCACGCGTCTTTAATGGGGAGGAAATCTATGTTCGCGCGCGGCACCGCTGCCAGATCTCTGGACAGATAGGGAAGCAGATTCCTGGCGCTTAGGTTGTCGAACTGCGCAATCACTGCCGCGCTCAGCGCGCGGACGGATGCCAGTGGCGCCACGCGTTCACGCCGCCAGGCATCCACGGCCTGCAATAACTCGCTGGAATTCGAGGATGCGTAGCCGGCACGGCCCAGCAGTTCGGCCACGCGCTCCCGTTTCTTCTCGGGCTGGGAAGGTTCGGGCTGCTTGCCCGTGACCGATTCCACACATCGCGCATAGGGCACCGCCTTGCCTTGCCCCAGAATCTCCATGGCCAGATCCCACATGACTTCGAAGCAATCTGCCATGCCGATTAGGTAAGGCTTGCGAAGCGTACTTGATTTATCCGTGAGCTTGCCCCCCTCCTGGCGGATTCCGGCGATGGCCGCCGGAAGATCGACGGCACGCAAGTATTCTTCAATTGCCGCGCGATCTATGGTCTTGCCGGAGACACCGCCCGACTGTCTCAGCCGCGCCGCTGCCGCATGCGTGTAAGCAGCGGGCAACGGCTCGTCGGAAAACCAGCAATCGGCAATGAACCGGCCCGTGCCCGAGGCACACATAACATCGCCGCCCCAGAGCGTATCAATCCCAAGAATTGCGTCACCAATGTATTTCCCTAGTTGGTCCATTAGATCTCCTTCTCCTTTTTTAAGGAAGCAAACCAGACATACAGACAAAGCCCGATAAAAAATAATGCGGAAACGGATTGCGAGACCGGCTCATTCAAATAGAACGGCGTCTGCACCCATTCTTCCTTGAAGCTTGGCAGCACGCGCAGTGCAGCCCCGATTACGCCGCCCAGTGCGCCGCCCGCCATCAAGCCACCGGCAATGATTATGCCGCGCTCGCGGATGGCATTGCCGTGCTGGCCGCCAATCTTTTCCCCGCGCTTGTTCACCAGGTGCGAAAGAAGTCCACCGGCCAGAATCGGCGTGGTCAGCTGCAACGGCAAATTGATTCCCAGCGCGAAAACCATGGAGGAGAGGCCGAGCATCTCCAGCACCACGGTGACCATGGCGCCGATGCCGAACAACATATAGGCCACCGGCTGGCCGCTCATGAATCCCTCGACTACAGCTTTCAGTGCGGAGGCCTGCGGTGCGACTAGGACTTGCCGGGTGTCACCGACTGCTGCCTCTCCGAACTGGAAGGCCTTGGCCAGCAGGATGATGGTCAACCCTGCGGTGATTGCCGATACGACGACCCCGATAAACTTCACCTTCTCCTGCGCTGAAGGCGTGGAACCGAGCCAGTAGCCGGCTTTGAGGTCGGTAATGAACTGTCCCGAGGCGCACAGAGCGGTGCAGACCATGCCCGCCAGGGCCATCACGAAGAACATGCCGGTGGTTCCGGAAAGTCCGAATTTCAGCAACACTACCGCTGAGACAATCACAGTCAGCAACGTCATTCCGCTGGCCGGGTTGTTGGCAGTGGTTGCAATCGCGTTGGCAGCCACCGTCGTGAAGAAGAAGCAGAAGAGCAGCGTCAGCGCCAGACCCACGGCAACCACAGTCCAGGAAACATGAAGTTGTCCGAAGAACACTGCCACTCCGATTGCTCCCAGCACCACGCCGAGCAGGATGGTGAGGATGGGAATGTCACGGTCGGTACGTTCCGTTTGCGGCGCTTCACCGTGGCGGAACGCGTGCAGTGCGATGCCGAACGATCCGGCAACAACTTTCAACGATTTGAGGATGCCGACAAGGCCGGCGGTGGCGATAGCTCCCACGCCGATGAAGCGCACATAACTGCGGTAGATGTCCAAGGCAGTCATGTGCGAAATGGGGATGGTAGCGGGATACACCACAACCTCGCCCATGTGGCTGCCAATGAACCAGATCGTCGGGATGAGCACGAAGTTCACCAGAATGCCGCCGGCGCAAAAGATCATGGAGATGCGCAGGCCCATCACGTAGCCCAGGCCGAGGATGAAGCTGACTGCGTCGAAATTGAAGGCCATGCGCCCGCGGTCGGCCAGTGCCCGCACTGCGGGCACGAACTGGAAGTTCAAGTACTCCTTCCAGACGTGGAACGTAGTGACAAAGAAGTCGTAAACCGCGGCGATGACGGTCGCCTGAATCAGCAGCCTGGCCTGCGATCCGCCCTTCTCGCCAGTGACGAGCACTTCGGTGATCGCCGTGGCCTCGGGAAAAGGCAGTTTGCCGTGCATTTCGCGCACAAAGTAGCGTCGCAGCGGAATGAGGAAGAGGATGCCAAGGCAGCCGCCGGCTAGGCAGATGAAAATCGTCTGCATCGGATGCGGGTCGAGGTGGAGAATGTAGAGCGCCGGCACTGTGAAGACTGCGCCCGCCACGACGCTGCCGGATGCGCCACCCATGCCGGTGATAATCATGTTCTCCAGCACCGTGGAGCGTCGCTGATAGACTCGCGCCAAGCCGATGGCGAGGATGGAAATGGGAATCGCCGCCTCCATTCCCTGGCCGACCTTGAGGGCGGAATAGGCGGAAGCGACGCTGAAGACGATACACAGCAATATACCCCACAACACCGCGCGCCAGGTGACCTCCGGCGGCGCCATACTGGGAGATACCAGCGGTATATAGATTTCGTCGTCCTTCAACGGCTGGTAGGCGTTGGCGGGAAGAGATTTGGTTTCGACCTCGGTCATCGTCATGATCCTCGTACTCGATAGTATCCGGACCTGGTTCTTCGAGCAGTAGCGAACTACAAGACTCGAACCGACTGACTGCATATTCCGGTCCGGGAAACTTGTGCAACAGGACATTGCAGTTCAGCACCAGCCATGGTGTCGAAGCAAGTGTGTACATCACATTGCGCAGTGGCGATCTACCCGTACCGCACAAAATTCGAGCTGCCGCCGAGCTTGCGAGGTAGACTAATTCCGCAAACCAGGTTCACGGAAGTCGTGCCGTCGCCGTGGAGCCGGATGCGAGCGCATGACTCCTCGACTGACCATTGCCATTCCCACGGTGAACCGCGCCAGTCTCCTCGCTCACGCCATCGAGAGCGCGCTTGCCCAAACGTCCTCCGATATAGAAATTATCGTCTCCGACAACGGGTCGACCGACGACACTCCAGCTGTTATCGAACGTTATGCGGGGCTTGACTCGCGGCGGCGGATACGGACCTTCCGCCATCCAACCACGATGAGCGCCGCGAAGCATGGACAGTTCCTTGTCGAACAAGCGCAGGGCCAGTTCTTTGTTGGTCTGTCGGACGACGACTTTCTCGAACCGGAATTCGCAGCGGAGGTTCTTGCACTTTATGACCAGCACCCGGAACTATCTTTTGTCTACACGGGATGCGCCGTGCACTATGAGGATTGCCAGGTGCCGGCGCTTGTTGGCCCTCCCGTAGAAACCGGCGCGTCTTTTCTTGCCGCACATTACTCCGGCAAACGCGAAGTGAGTTGGTGCGCCTGCGCAGCGCGCGTGCGGGATCTAGTGGAGCTTGGGCCGCAGCCGGAGGACCGCGTCATCGGCGACATGTTTTTCTGGACGAAGCTGGCATTCCGCGGACCGGTGGGCTGCATACCCCGCGTGTTGTCGCACTATGTGCTGTTGAGGCCGCAGAACGACAACATCTCCCACGGCACGCCGCCTGTGGTCTGGGCTCGCGAATCGCGTTTATTGGCGGACGAGGTGATCGAAGCCTCACGCCGTGCAGTTGTGGATCCCGGCTATATCTCTCGTTTGCAAAATGATTGCCGCTCTCATATCAGCCGTTCGACGGCCAATCAGTTTGTTTGGGCTCGAATTCGGGGGGCGAGGCGGATGCAAACCTGGAGCTGGATTTTCGAATGTATTCCTTATTTATCGTGGAATCCTGTTGCGCTGAGCCGGGTGACGGTGGCTCTTGTATTGCCCATGGAGGTCTTGCGGCGATTGTTACTCAAAAATGCAGCGAAACTGGCAGTTGCACGCGGAGCAAAACCTCAAGTAGCGGCAAACACCCGGTCCTTCATTGTTTAAGGCAGCTATGATGCTTTTCTTGTTATGAAATTGCGCCCAATTCCATTCGGACCGCAGATAGTTTCGAGCCGCCCAATGGTTCTTTGATCGCTTTGGATTTCACTTGGTTGATCACCGTCCAGCTTGTTCTGGAATCAAAGATGCAGAGTTTTACGGACCGATGTTGCCTCACGCTCGCTGAAGTATCAAGCTGGGGCGATCGCATGAAACAAGTTGAGGGCTCGTCGCCGGAGTGACCAAAGAACCAACCGCCCACTCATTCGGCGTCGAAATTCACGGACCGGGATTTGTGGCTGCATCGAACAGTGCATGCAAAGAGTTCCTTCCAGGTGGCCAGATAGAAGGTTCTGCCGGAACTGTCTGACCTTCGGGCCATTTAAAATCTCTTCCAATGGTTCCGTACGAAGGTCACCGACCGCATAATTGATTGCACAACAGGGACGAACCTCCCCATGCGCGCAAAGCTGGGCGTATTTCCATGGTTCTGCACAATCGCGAGTCATGCCTTCCTGCACGCCTGGTGCGCCCCACGACATGCCCTCCGGACTATGCCCGGGCATTTCCTGGTTCGGAATGGTTTCGTTCAGTTTGGCTTTGATACTGTCCAGAAGTCCGGAATTACAATCGACTTTGCAGCCTGCTTGCTTCACCAATTCAATGGCACGTTCCAGACACGCTAGTCCCTCGGTTAGTTCGGTTTTTGGCAAGGTCGCAGCGTTATAGACATTAAAATCTCCTTCAATATCTTTCCCTTTGCACAAGTTTGCGAAATAGAAGTCGGTTATTCCATGCGTTAATCCAAGCCTGACTAAGTCCTCGATGCCAAGGATCGTCTTGTCAGTGATGACAGTGTCGAAACGAAACTCGGGTTGCGGAATGCCTTTGGATTCCGCACGAGCTTGAACCCGCTCAATGTTCATCAAAACGGTCTCAAGATTAGCACCTCGACGGATACGTGCAAAGAGTTGAGGGTTAGCCGTATCAATGCTGACCTGGATCGATGAAAAATTGGTCAGAACGTCAACCTCCTCGGGGTTGAGAGGACGCGCAAAATTGCTGATGATGGTAAGGCATAGGCCAGCGTCGTGTAATGACCGGCAAATCTCTTGCCAGCCTTTACGGGTCGTTGACTCTCCGATGCTGGACGCGACCACCAACCAGAGCCCGCGGCGATTTAACTCTTTCATGACTGGTGCAAGCCATTCGTCGGAAAAGTCGTACAAGCGCTTCCCTTCGTCGGAGTTACTTTTACCGCAATAAACGCAGCGCAGGTTCCAGCGTGACGTCAGCTCAAGACTGATCCAGAGTGTCGAGTCTGAATAGGTCAAATCGAGTGGCAGCCAGGAAGTCAGAGTGCACCAGATTGGCTGAGCAATACGTTGGATGACAGGAAGTTCTCCGAGTACATAGCTTAGTTTGTTTATCGCCTTCACAAGTTTCATTTTTCTACCCGAAGCATGGCCAGTTTGTTCACACGCGTACCGGACGAATTGCCCATCGCCGAATTCGCCATAGACTAGCCGGAATCACAATAAGAAAAATTGTTGTTGCGGTGGCCCAAAGTATTCCTGCAACCCCGAAATACGGTGCCAAAGTAAACTTCAGGACAAGAGCCAGGAATGTGGCAACGGAGAATAGAACGATCTGAAACTGCAACAAAGAAAGACCGTTCAGCAGAAGGTTGGGTATGCGAAAGAGAGCCTGAGCGAGCACCCAAGCTGAAATTGCCCATAGCAAATCCTTGCCGATACCTAAGTCTGTACGCAACCACAGGTGCAGTAAGGATTCACCGTAGATAATTAGAAGGGATGATCCCACAATGGTGATACCAATCAAAACGGCAGAGCCACGAACCAATGTTTTAAGAATCCACTTTCGATCAGCCTTCTCGTCAGCTTCCGCAAATGCCGGCCAAAGTGGCTGCGACATGACGGCGAGAGCGCCGACTGCGGTAATGCATATGCGCATCGCGATCGTCATGCGCGCCGAGGCCTCCGGCCCCAGAAGCCTGAGGGCCAGCACGTTGTCGAGCATGAAGGACAACCCGCCCGTCACTGCCACCGCAAAATACAACATTCCCTGTTTCGCCACTTCTCTCATTGCATGTCGTGAAGCCCACAAACTCTCAGGCCGAAATTCGCGATGGCGCAAGAACAAATGAACCAGGCTGCCGCAATTGGCCACGATCAGCCCCAGGTAGACGATGGCGACATATACGCGCACGTCCCTTGTGAAATTGGTGGCCGCGATAAGTCCGACCGTCGTTAGCAGCGTCTGGACCAATTCCCAGGAAGCCGAGACGTAGCCCTTCTGCAGCGCCATCCAGACATTGTTCCCCGCGTTCAGTGGAATGTTTATCGCTAATCCGACGATTGCGATTAAGTACGGTCCAAGTGCGGAGCCTTGCGACCCGCTGGCAATCAGAACGATGGATGCCGCCAGCAAAAGCAAGCCAGCCAGGCCGCTTCCGGCGCTCAGTGCTCCTGCTATGTGACGCCGCGCCCGCTCTGTGTGTTCAGGGGCACTCGACCGTGCGACCAGGGTTACCAAGGCGGTACCCATTCCGATATCGACCAGCCCACTCAACCATGCCAGGGAAGCTGTGGCGCCCCAGATTCCGAATCGCGCCGGCCCCAGCACGCGCAGCAAAAGAGGCATGACGACGAGTGTGCTGGCAACCTGCACCAACCGCTGGAATATGCCCACACTGCTCGAAACGACAACGCGGCGATTCCGTTCACGAACCGGTCCTGTCTCAATCGATTGGTCGATTCGATCAGGGCTCGATATTTGTTCGGTCACAAATGTGGACATTTGGAAATCACTAGATCGAACTGAATTAACCGGGTTCGGGTCATTTCTATGTTCGGATATCTATAAAGTTCGGATAGAAAAAGTACTTTTCTATCGCTTCCAAAACACCTCGAAGATCCCAAACCTCCTCATGTTCGGAAACCTCCGGCCCACTTCGGCTCGTACCTCCGGCATCATGACGGCTCCTCGAAAGAAAGGAGCGTCGTTGATGACGACGAGGTTCAGATCGTCAGATTGCAGGATCTTCAGCAGTTCTTCCGGGGACGCGCCCCCATCGTTGTTAGTCACGTTCCTCAGCCCGGAAAGAAAATACAGCTCCGGACAATCGTTGCCGGCAAACATCCGTCCGTTGGGACTGTGCTGTCTTAAAAAGCCGGCGAGGTCATCGAAGAACGCGGCCCCTTCGATCTGCAAACCACCCGCTCGTGGCGTTTGCATCGTATCCATGAGGCCTACGGCGTGAGTGATTTCGTACAAATAACGCGGAACAAGGCTGACAACTGCAAACACGATGTAGAAACCGATCACAGGGGCGAGAGCGTACAGTCCGCGCTCCGTTTTTCCCGTGGATACGATTGCTACAACCGCCAGCAGCGTGAGCGGTATCGCATAGTTCATGTAGATGGGAGCCGCAAATGGAAACTGCACAAGCGTGCAAGTTGCGGCCAGAGAAATCAGCAGCACCACCTGCTGCCGTTCGAGTTTTGCCGCTGGCGTTGCTTCTTTCCTTCGAGTCCACACAACCACAGCTCCCAGCAGCACGGCAATGGGAGTCAGCGCCGCCACGGAATTCCAGACGCCCGAAACAATCCCGAATGTCTGCGTTGCTCTTACCGCGAGTACTACTGCTCCCAAGGCAAGGGCCGCCCCGATCGCTTTCGACTGGAATTTATCCCAATACATCGCCGCCGCGAGAAGCGCGACCAGAGGCAGTACATACGCCAGCTTTTCGATTCCAGCCGGCCGAATCACGCTGAGATCCACCGAGCGTGAGACTGCGCTCGTCGTTACGCCAAACAACACCTTCCACGCGTTGCCGGATCGCAGATAGGGCAGCAGGAAAACGATCACGGGCGCAGCCAGGCCGCAGAGAAAGGGAATCAGTGCGTGAAACATCGTTCGGAATCGTTGCTTTGCGGGCGCTCGTACGCCGCGTTCTCCCAACGCGATGAGTCCCGCGACCGACGCTGAGGGCAACACGAACTCGTACAATTCGTTGGTTCCCAGCCGCGTGTGCAGAACATTTACGAGTGTTGCCAGGAACAGAAGAAGCGCTCCCAAGCTGAATATGCGGTATACCCAGGTGTTGCTTCCGAGTAAGGCCTCGTCGCTTCCCGCCGGCACTTCGCGTGCACTCTCGCTCTGTTCCAGGAAAGCGAGGAACAGCAGCGCACCGGCAATGTAATAAGCTCCAATCACCTTGATCAGAACCGACGCCCCGCCGCACATCCCCGCCACGAACAGCCATCGCCGGTTCCGCACTTCCAGATAGCGCAGCAAGGCGGCGGCTCCGAACGTTGCGAAGAAAAGGTTGTACCAGGAAGGCATCGCCGCTGGATAATTCGGATAACTCCATGCCACGGCCAGCAGAGTGATCGCACTGGCTCCAAGGGCGGAAGAAAAGCGCAGCGCAATATAGTAGACAGCCGGAATCCAGGCTAGAAAAAACAAAAATACACAGACGCGCAACGACATCAGGTTCACGCCGAATGCGCGAAAGGCCAGCGCGTGAATCAAACTCAGGCCGCCGGTGTAAATCTCGCCAAAGTCACGATGCGGCAGTTGCCCCTGGAATACTCGCAAGGCGCTCTGGCCTAGCGTCCCGTCATCCGTCGGAACCCAGCCTCGACCAATGTGGACCCAGGTATAAATGCCCGCAATCGCCAAGACTATTGCCAGACAGGCAGAGCGAACGCCCAGGCCTTCAGTTGGCGCTGCCGACGATCCGGCGTCGGCGCAGCCATCTGCCGCAGCTCCAGTAGCTTCCCTGAGCCGCACTTCGACATGCAAATTCTCGGCCGACGGCGCCAGTTTCTGCCCCATTGGCCTATGGTAAGTTCGCTTCACACTACCCGCACGTTACCTGCGTCACCTGCGCTCGCTGTTGGAGCAAATTCGCTTAATGGCTAAGACCTTTTTTCGCTCCGTTTGTCCCTGTTCTTCGGTGATCTCAGAACCTTGCGTGCCGCTTGCTAAGCTCCGAATTGAGAGTTCAAAGGAGGGCTATTACTCGTGCCCGCAGCCGCTTCAAAACCGACCACCAAGACAACCACAATCAAGATCCTCTACGGCGAATCTGACGAGAACGTTTTGGCCGGCCACGCCGCCGAATTCAAGAAAGCCGGACATCAGGTAACCACCGCGGTCGACCGGCATGGAATTCAGAACGAGCTGCGTCGCGACGCGTTCGATCTGGTTATCCTCGGTCCCACCATGTCGAAGAACGACCGCCACCATCTGCCCTACATGGTGAAGAAGGCTCATGCCGGAACCAAGGTGCTGGTCATGCACGCGGGAACGCAACACCACGAGGTTGATGTTGCGGTCGACTCCGAAATCAGCATGGGGCTGCTGCTGGAAAAAATCGCAGCGCTGCTGTAACCGGCCGGCGTTTAGCCGGAAGCTGTCAGCTGTCAGCCGTCGGGAAAGCTCGGAACCAAGACCTTCACAACTTAATGAATTGGAAACGCGCCCTAACCTGATCGGGGCGCGTTTTGCTGTCCTCAATCCAGGTGGCCAACCCAGGTCGCCGCGACGACGTCGAATTTAGCGAAAAATACAATTCCAAGGACGCTTTAGCTCGCGGCTGATAACCGGGGGGCTGATTTAAAATGGGCCGCCAGCCAAGAAGCGGTGACGTTTCCTTGGCTATCGGCCCATTCGATCCGGAAAAGGATCGGAGGTGATATCTTTATGCTAAACCCGGCTAGCCGATTGTCAAGGGGAAGTTCGGGCTGTCAGGCGAGCGAGAATTTTGCCTCGCATGTGACGCAAATCGTTGACACTCGTTTGCCAAGGGTGTTAGGTTAGTTGGTTTTACAAGCGGCTCTTCTAGCAAGAACGTCCGGCATCCGATCATGAAACCAGCTTCGATCGGACGGAACTTCGATCACTAGAGATTTGATGGAAAGACGATGGAGCAGACCATCCGACAACTAGGCGAATTACTGCTCGGAGCCGTGCCGACGGTTATCCTGCTGGCGTTTGTGTATCTTCTCTATACCTTCCTGGTTTACAGGCCCTTGACAGCGGTGCTGGCGGAACGCCGCAATCGTACTGAAGGCGCCATGGAGAAAGCGCGCGCTGACATCGCATCTGCGGAAGCCCGCACTGCCGATTGCGAGCAACGCCTGCGCGAGGCACGCCAGAAGGTTTTCAAAAGCCTCGACGCCCGCCGCCAGCAGGCAACACAAGCTCGCAGCGAAGCCGTCAATCGTGCTCGGGTGAATGCGCAGGATCAAGTGAAACAGGCCCGCTTAGCCATCGAGCAGGATAAGCAAAGTGCGATGACGAAATTGGAATCAGAAGCGGGACGACTGGCGACCGATATTGTGCGTACTGTTCTGCGGCCGGTTGCAGCTCCCAGCGAGGTTGGCGGACGATGACCATGAAAGCGATCATCCGATCTCTCCTGACGCTGGCGCTGACGTCGTCTCTGTGGCTTGTTCTCACGCACGTTTCTGGACATGCTCAGGAACAGCCGGCGCAGGCGTCAGCACAAACTTCCTCCGAAAATTCCGGGCCCGAAAAACCTGCTCAGCCCAACGATCAGGGCGCTCAACAGGAATCTCAACACCCGAGTATAGGCAGGGAGCTTGCCACGGAAACACGTGAGGCCGAGGGCGAGGAAGAAGAGAACTCGAAGCTGAAACACTCTGTCATGGTTCAGAAGCTGGCGAAGCTGACTGGCCTTAGCGTGCATGGTGCGCATCTGCTGGCGCTGGGCCTGAACTTCGCCATCATTGTGTTTCTCGTGTTCTGGCTGGGGCGTAAGAGCGTGCCAGGCATGCTGCGCAAGCGCAGTGAATCGATCCAAAAGGCTCTGGACGAAGCGCGCAAAGCCAGCCAGGATGCAAACCAGCGCCTGGCCGACATCGAAAAACGTCTGCGCCAGATGGATACTGAGATCGGAACCATGCAGGGCTCGGCTGAGAAAGAAGCTCAGGGCGAGGAAGTCCGGATTCAGAAGGCTGCCGAAGATGAAATTCGCAAAGTTGTGCAGGCTGCCGAACAGGAAATTGCCGCAGCCGCAAAGCAGGCCCGCCGCGAACTCTCGACGCACACTGCGGATCTAGCCATCGCCTTGGCACGTAAGCAGATCAACGTCGATTCGAATACCGACCAGGTGCTGGTCCGCGACTTCGCCGCCAAACTCGCGAGCAATGCTCCGTCGCGCGACAAGGGCGGAAAGGATGGCCGCTAGCATGGCTTCCGTCGTCGGTACTTATGCGCGCGCATTCGCGGATGTGGTTGTAAGCAGCAAATCCGATCCTGCGCAAATGCTGGCCGAGTTGCGGACCATGGGATCCCTATTTGCGGAAAGCGATCAGCTCCGGCGAGTGATGGAAAATCCGTCAATCCCCGGAGAACAGAAGCGCGCCGTGTTGGACGCGGTGATCCAAAGAACGGGCGGCTCGCGGCGGGTGCGAAATTTTATCGCAGTACTGACCGATCATCGCCGGCTGCCGCTGTTCAGCGAAATCGTGAAGCAAGTCGAGCAGGAGTTGAACGACCGGCTGGGCTTCGCGGTTGCTCAAGTGACGAGCGCGCGGCAGTTAAGCGATCCGGAAAAGCAGCTCCTTGAGGCCGAAATTGCCAAGCTGACCGGCAAACGTGTGCGCGCCCACTATCAGCAGGATGTGTCGCTGCTTGGCGGCGCCGTGGTGCAGGTCGGCAGCACGATTTACGACGGTTCGGTCAACGGACAGTTGGAGAGGATTCGAGAGCAGTTGGTGAGTTAGCCATCAGCTGTCAGCCATCAGCCATCGGTAAAATCGGAATTTTGTTTGACTTTCGAAGTGGCGCGATAAAGCTGGCGCGATGAGATTGAACTGACATCTGAGAACTGATAGCTGAGAGCTTCTTTATGGCACAAATCAAAGCAGACGAAATCACGCAATTAATCCGCGAGCAGATCGAGAACTACGAATCGAAGATCGCGGTCGACGAAGTGGGCACCATCATCACCCTTGGCGACGGCATCGCGCGCGTCTACGGCCTCGACAAGGTGATGGCCGGCGAACTCCTTAGCTTCCCGCACGGCATTGCCGGCATCGCCATGAACCTGGAAGAAGATCAGGTCGGTGTGGTGGTGCTCGGCGAATACACCGAAATTAAAGAAGGCGACGAGGTCAAGCGCACCGGCCGCATCATGAGCGTGCCTGTGGGAGACGCCCTGATTGGCCGCGTCGTCAACTCGCTCGGTGAGCCGATTGACGACAAAGGCCCGATCCAAACCGATAAGTTCATTCCGCTCGAACGCATTGCACCCGGCGTCATTGATCGCCAGCCGGTGCGCGAACCCATGGCTACCGGGCTAAAAGCCATCGACTCGATGATTCCCATCGGCCGCGGCCAGCGCGAACTAATAATCGGCGACCGTCAGACCGGTAAGACCGCCGTCGCACTCGACACCATCATCAACAGCAAGGGCAACAACCTGATTTGTATTTACAACGCGATCGGGCAGAAGCGCTCGTCAATCGCGCAGGTTGTCAAAATTCTCGAAGATGCCGGCGCGATGGAGTACACAATCGTCGTCGCCGCGTCCGCCTCCGAGCCCGCTCCGATGCAGTACATCTCGCCTTACGCCGCGTGCGCCATGGGCGAATACTTCCGCGACACAAAGCGCCACGCGCTCTGCATTTATGACGATCTATCTAAGCACGCCGCGTCGTATCGCGAGATCTCGCTCCTGCTGCGCCGTCCGCCGGGCCGCGAAGCTTATCCTGGGGATGTTTTCTATCTCCACTCGCGCCTGCTGGAACGGGCCGCGAAGCTGAGCGACAAAAACGGCGGCGGATCGCTGACCGCATTGCCAGTGATTGAAACGCAAGCCGGCGACGTTTCGGCATACATTCCGACCAACGTTATCTCGATCACGGACGGCCAGATTTATCTGGAAACCGATCTGTTCAACCAGGGCGTGCGCCCTGCAGTAAACGTCGGGCTTTCCGTAAGCCGCGTCGGCGGCAGCGCTCAAATCAAGGCCATGCGCCAGGTGGCCGGAACGCTGAAACTGGAACTCGCGCAGTACCGCGAACTCGCAGCCTTCGCGCAATTCGGCAGCGATCTCGACAAGGCGACACAGCAGCAACTCAATCGCGGACAGCGCCTCGTAGAATTGCTGAAGCAGGCGCAGTTTTCGCCGCTGCCGTTCTCAAAACAGATTCTGATCATCTTCGCCGGCACCAGCGGAGTGCTCGACGATATGCCTGTAGATCAGGTTCGCGAATTTGAAAAAGCGCTGTATCAGTACGTGGACACGACCAATCCGGGTCTGCTGAACACGATCATGGAAAAGAAGATTCTCGACGACAATCTCAAAGCCGAGATGTCGCGAGTGATCAAAGAAGCCAAACAGCAGTTCGTGGATTCAAAGCAGGCAGTAGCGAGATAAATCGGCTGCTAGCTGCTAGCTCCTAGCTTCTAGCAACCCAAATCAACTTATATGGAGTGAATTGGTTTTGCTTGCTAGCGGCTAGAAGCTAGCGGCTAGAAGCTGCTCATGGCCAACGTTCTCGACATCAAGCGCCGCATCCGCAGCGTGATTAACACGCGGCAGATCACCAAGGCGATGAAGACCGTCTCGGCGGCCAAACTCCGCCGCGCGCAGGAAGCCGCGCTTGCCGCGCGCCCCTATTCGCAGATGCTGACCAATGTTCTCAAATCGCTGGTTTCGCGCGCCGATGCCTACGATCCCATCACCGGCGAGCCGCGCCATCCATTGCTGGTCGAACGTCCGGAAAAGAACATCCTGCTGATCGTCGTTACTGGCGACAAGGGATTGGCGGGCGCGTTCAATACGAACATTCTGAAAGTCGTCACCAAATTTATTGAGTTGAAGCCCGAGCAGAACATCGATGTCGAGTGCATAGGCCGCAAAGGCCGCGACTTCATGCGCCGCCGCTATCCGGTGGCCGCCAAGCGTCCCGATCAAGAAGGTGGCATCCAGCAAGACTCACAAGGAGAAGCGGTTTCGCTCCCCCGCGCAGGCCGCGTGCAAATCGTCGGCGAGCATGTCGGAGTTCTCAGCAAAGTCGAGCACCTCTTCGCCTCGACTCTCGCTCAAAGCATCATCGATCGCTACTGCGCCGGCGAAATCGATGGAGTCTATATCCTCTATAACGAATTCAAGTCGGTGATCGCGCAGCGCCTGATTGTCGAGCATCTGCTGCCCATTAAGGAAATCGGCGCGGTTGACGTCCGTCTGGCCGAGGAAGCAGATGAGGAAGAGCGAAAGCGCAGGGTCGAAGCGGCGAAGTCTGCAGGTGTAGGCATTCGCGCTGTCGACACGCACGCCGTCGACGAAGAGGCTGCCAAATTTGGCGTGGCGCAGGTCGACTACATTTACGACCAGCCCCCCGGCCAGCTGTTCAGCGAAATTTTGCCGAAGTACATCGGCATTCAGATTTTCCATGCGCTGCTCGAATCGGTTGCGGCCGAGCATGCTGCCCGTATGACAGCCATGGATTCGGCAACCAACAACGCGTCAGATATGATCGATTCGCTGACGCTGATCATGAACCGCGCGCGCCAGGCGAAGATCACGAAAGAAATTATCGAGATTGTAAGCGGCGCGGCAGCACAAGGATAGAAGAAGCTACGGGCCACGAGCCACGAGCTTCGAGCAAGCGAACCCTGCAGATACGTAGGGTTGACAGTAGATTTTGGGTAGGGCGCGGCTTTAGCCGTGCCGAACACGAGGCAAGAGGTTCGGGGCTTTAGCCCCTGAGGTTTTTGATTTTGCTTGCTCGTAGCTCGCGGCTCATAGCTCGCAGCCCGACTCGCAACTGAGGTTTTATGCCAGAAAATATCGGACACGTCATTCAGGTCGCCGGCCCCGCCGTCGACGTGCAGTTTGTCGAGGCCACGATGCCTCCCATCTACCAGGCGCTTCGCGTCGTGAGCGATGGCTTCACCGTCCCGACGCCCATCAACGTCATCCTCGAAGTGCAACAGCACCTCGGCGAAGGCCGCGTGCGCTGCGTCGCCATGGAGCCGACTGACGGCATGGTCCGCGGCATGAACGCCATCGATCTTGGCGGCCCGATCTCGGTGCCCGTGGGCCGCGGAACGCTCGGCCGTGTGATGAACGTCATCGGAGAGCCAGTCGATAACCTCGGCCCCATCGCATTCAACAAGCGCATGCCGATTCACCGCCTGGCGCCTGCATTCGACGAGCAATCCACCACCGCCGAAATGTTTGAAACAGGCGTCAAGGTCGTCGATCTGATCCAGCCATTCCTGAAGGGTGGCAAAATCGGCTTGTTCGGTGGCGCGGGCGTCGGTAAGACCGTTGTCATCATGGAGCTCATCAACAACGTCGCCAAGCAGCACGGTGGCTTTTCCGTATTCGCCGGCGTGGGCGAGCGTACCCGCGAAGGGAACGACTTGTGGCTGGAAATGAGCGAATCGGGCGTGATCAAGCCCGGCAAGCCGGACGAGTCAAAGGCGGCGCTGATCTATGGCCAGATGACTGAGCCTCCCGGTGCTCGTCTTCGCGTGGCGCTGACCGCGCTGACCGTCGCCGAATTTTTCCGCGACGAAGAAGGTTCCGATACCCTGCTCTTCATCGACAACATTTTCCGTTTCACGCAGGCCGGATCGGAAGTATCGGCGTTGCTCGGCCGCATGCCTTCCGCCGTGGGATATCAGCCGAACCTCGCCACCGAAATGGGCGAGCTACAGGAGCGCATCACCTCCACGAAAAGAGGCTCGGTCACTTCCGTGCAGGCCATCTATGTGCCCGCCTACGATCTCACCGACCCCGCGCCCGCAACGACGTTCGCCCACCTCGACGCGACCACCGTGCTTTCGCGCGCGTTGACCGAAATCGGAATCTACCCAGCCGTCGATCCGCTGGCCTCGACCTCGCGCATTCTCGATCCGCGCATCGTCGGGCAGGATCACTACGATGTCGCGCAGATGGTGAAGAAAACCCTCCAGACCTATAAAGATCTGCAGGACATCATCGCCATCCTCGGCATCGACGAACTGAGCGAAGACCAGAAGCTCACCGTCGCGCGCGCACGCAAAGTGCAGAAGTTCCTCTCCCAGCCGTTCTTCGTGGCCGAGCAATTCACCGGCACACCGGGACGCTACGTGAAGATCGCCGACACCGTAAAGGGCTTCCGTGGAATCGTCGAAGGCAAGTACGACGACATCCCCGAGCAGGCGTTCTACATGAAGGGAACGATCGAAGAAGTGCAGGAAACGGCCGAGAAAATGAAAGCCGTAGCAGCGTAAGATAGTCGTTGGTCGTTAGTCGCTCGTCGTTAGCAACAGCAGCAACAGCGCGGCGATGGAACGGTCTAGCGAACGACGAACAGCGAACGACGAAGGACGATGTCCGACACTTTCCAACTCGTGATCGTCACCCCGGAAAAACTGGTGGTGAAAGATGTCCCTGCCGAGGAGGCCCAGATTCCCGGCCGGGATGGCTATCTCGGAATCCTGCCCGGCCACGCACCGCTCATCACCGAGTTGAAATCCGGCGAACTCACCTACCGCGCCAGTGGCGCGACGCATACGCTGGCGGTAGCGTGGGGCTTTGCCGAAGTGCTCCCTGACAAAGTCACCATCCTGGCCGAAACCGCCGAGCGGCCACCGGAAATCGACGTCCAGCGCGCCGAAAAAGCAAAGACGCGCGCCGAAGAACGTTTGAAGAGCAATAATCCCGAGATTGACTACGACCGCGCCGAAGACGCGCTCCAAAGAGCGGAAACGCGCATAAAGGTCGCTTCCGAGAAGTAGACGTTCTCCTTTCTCGGATGTTGAAAGTGTTCCACCTGACTTGCAACGGCGTCTTCTCGTCAAGCCGGGTCACGCCTGATTGACTTAGCTTATTTCTGGCCCTAAGATTCAGCCCTAATGGTTGGGCAAACTATCTCGCACTACCGCATCGTCGAGAAATTGGGCGGGGGCGGTATGGGCGTTGTCTACAAAGCCGAGGATCTCACCCTCCACCGCTTTGTCGCCCTGAAGTTTCTGCCGGATACGGTTGCGAAAGACCCTCAGGCGCTGGCGCGCTTTCAGCGAGAGGCCCAAGCGGCTTCAGCGTTAAATCACCCCAATATCTGCACGATTTACGAGATTGGTCAGCAGCAGGAAGGCGAGCCCTTCATCGCCATGGAGTTTCTGGAAGGCCTGACCCTTAAGCACCGGATTGCCGGAAGACCCCTCGATACCGATGTCTTGCTGGGTCTCGCCATTGAGATTGCCGACGCGCTGGACGCAGCTCACTCCGAGGGGATTATTCATCGCGACATCAAGCCCGCCAATATCTTCGTTACGAAACGCGGGCACGCCAAGATTCTGGACTTCGGTTTGGCCAAAGTAGGGGCCGCTGCGGCCGCTTCCTCCAGCGGAATCACTGCGGCATCCGTTCATGCGAGGCTCGAAGAATCGGATCTGACTAGCCCCGGTTCCACGATAGGCACCATGGCCTATATGTCGCCGGAGCAGGCGCGGGCGCGGGAACTGGATGCGCGCAGCGATTTGTTTTCGTTTGGCGCCGTGCTCTACGAGATGGCAACGGGTATGCAGCCGTTTCGCGGAGAAAGCTCAGCCGTGATCTTCAAGGCGATTCTGGACGCCGCACCCACTCCGGTGGCGCGGCTGAATCCCGACGTAGCCGTTGACTTGGAACGGATCATCAACAAGGCACTGGAGAAAGACCGCAACTTACGTTATCAAAATGCGGCGGATGTGCGAACCGATCTGCAGCGCCTCAAGCGGGATACCGAGTCGCACTCAGCTGCAATTTCCTCCACGGATCGGAGCGCGGCAAAGGCGGCGATCGGGGCTAATCGTCATGCGGGATGGGCCAAGTGGGCGCCATACATCGTGGGTACGGTTTTTGTTGTTGCGTTGCTCATTGCAGTCGGGCTCTCTTATCGCGCGCATCTCAGCAAGCCCCTGACGGACAAAGATACAGTCGTGCTCACCGATTTCTCGAACAGCACAGGCGATGCCGTGTTCGACGATACCCTCAAGACCGCCATGAGCGTCGCACTAAATCAGTCTCCGTTCCTGAACGTTCTTTCCGACAGAAAAGTCACAGATACGTTGCAGCAGATGACGCGTCCAGGGGGGACGAAACTCACTCCGGAACTCGCGCGTGAAGTGTGCCAGCGCACGGGCAGTAAGGCATACATTGCCGGTTCCATTGGTAGCCTGGGCAGCGAATACGTTGTCGGATTGAAAGCAGTGAATTGTCAGACTGGAGATTTCCTGGCGCAGGAGCAAGTCACCGCTGCGAGTAAGGAAAAAGTTCTAGACGTACTTGGTGCTGCCGTTTCAAAGCTACGGCGCGAACTGGGCGAGTCCCTAACGACGGTGCAACGATTCGACGCTCCCTTGGAGCAGGCAACGACTTCATCTCTCGACGCGCTGAAGGCCTACACTCTCGGGCAAAAAGCCGATCGGGAAAAAGGTCCGGGTGCAGCTGTACCTTTCAACCAACGCGCCATCCAGCTCGATCCCAATTTTGCGATGGGCTACCTGGCGCTCGGCGGAGAATACTTCAGTTTGGCCGAGATGGGGCGAGCCAGCGAATACTTTACGAAGGCCTTTCAATTGCGCGGCCGCGCCAGCGAGCGCGAAAAAGTAGCTATCGCCGCAAACTACTATCTGAATGTAACCGGAGAACTGGATAAAGCCGCGCAGGCCTATGAAGAGGAAATTGAAAGCTATCCGCAAAAATCACGCGCTTACCTCAATCTGGGTGTCGTCTACGCCGAACTGGGACAGCATGAAAAGTCGGCGGAACTGACTCGAGAGGACTTGCGCCTGAATTCCGATAATGTCGCTCCCTGGGACAACCTTGCCAACGCCTACTTGGCGTTGCAGAAATTCGACGACGCACGAAAGACCATACGGGAAGCGCAAGGACGGAAGTTAGATGACTACATCACTCGCAACGCCCTCTATGCGCTTGCATTTCTGTCATCAGATTTCGCTGGCATGGCGGAGCAGCGCCAGTGGTACGCGGGTAAGGCGGAAGAAAATCACGGGCTTTCTTTGGACTCCGATACAGAAGCCTATGTCGGGCATTTGAATAAGGCTCGCGCGCTGACCCGCCAATCTGTCGAGTCCGCTATCCGCGCCGATAGCAAGGAAAACGGCGCAATCTGGCTCGAAAATAGCGCCCTGCGAGAAGCGGCGTTCGGCAATGCGGCCGAGGCGCGCGCGGCGGCGGCTGAGGGGCTGAAACTCGCGCCCGCCAGCCAAGGCGTTGCCAGCGAGGCCGCGCTGGCCTTTGCCATGGCAGGCGAAACGGCGCAAGCCGAAGCGCTGACGAGAGATTTGAATACACGCTATCCGCTGGACACGCAGATCCAGAATTTGTGGCTGCCGTCCATCCAGGCACAAACAGCGCTCAATCGCAAGACTCCTGTGGTTGCTTTGCATATCATGCAAGCTCCCATCGATACCCCTTCCGACCTTGGCCAGATTGCGTTTGCCGACAATATCTCTTGCCTCTACAAAACCTATATTGCAGGAGAGGTGCAACTGGCCGCGGAGGAACAAGGCCCCGCAGCCACGTATTTTCAGAGAGTGCTTGACCATAACGGCCTAGTCTGGAACTGTTGGACGGGAGCGTTGGCCCGATTAGGTGTGGCGCGAGCGAACGCAATGGCAGCAAAAGCCTTGCAGGGGGCGGACTCCGATGCAGCCCGCGTGCGGGCACTGGCGGCTTACAAAGACTTCCTTACGCTTTGGAAGGACGCCGACCCGGAGATTCCCATCCTGAAGCAAGCGAAAGCGGAGTACGCCAAGCTGCAATAGATCATGGGCGGCAGGTGCGCGGCGGTCATGAAGAGCTGTGTTCGGACGTCCTTTGTTCAAGGCTTGCGGCTTGTTACCCGCTAACTCCCTTATTGGGCTTCTAGGTCGACTCTGGTTGCCGCTCAGGGCAACGGATTCCCGGGAAATCGAGACGCCGGTGGGCTCCATCTATCAGTGCGGAAGCCGTAACACCGGGTACTCCCTGGTGAATTGAGCCGTATATGCGCTCGTGCCCGCCGAAGCCCTGACTGAATGACTCGATGAGCCGCCATCGGACCAACCGGTGAACGTGTACAGGGCTTCTGTGCTCGACTCTTGCGTCGCTGTGGTTGCAATGGTATGCGACGACCCGATGGTCCAAGTAAAGGTCTGGGCGCCGCTGTAATTGGAGCCGTCCACGGAGAAGGCCAACCCCGCCGGACTGGTGCCAACGGTCACGGAAAAGTTAAACTCTGCCAACGCATTGATCAGGTTCTGGCCGTTCGGGCTTCCCCATCCTGTGACCAGGTCATAGCCAGCTACGGCGTTGTACGACTGCCCGTTGCCATTGTTGTTATTTCCGCTGGTAATGTCGTGGAAGGCGTTGTTGTAGCCGGCCCCCTCAGCGATCGGGTAAATCGCCGGGTTGATGAAGCCGACACCTAAACTGCCATTCTCCGCGGCCTGCTGATTGATGAGCGCAAGAAAACCGGCCCAGCGCGGCGAAGCAAAACTGGTTCCGGCCCAACCTCCTTCACAGGAACCCTGGTCGCAGACGTAGTTGTCGAAGTCGGCTTCGGCAGCCACATCCGGCACGTTGCGGAAGGTCGACGATCCGCCATTCGACGAATTGGCCAAACCCGCCTGCCAGGACGGAATGAGGATGCCATCGGGAGACGGGCCGCCGCCGCTCTCCGGCCACGCCACTTCCGATTGCCAGCTACCGCCCGCGCCATTCGTCGTCAAGTGTGTTCCGCCTACAGCGGTCACGTAAGCGTCTTCCGCCGGATAGTATTGGTCAGGGTAAGTTTCCGGGTACGCATCCCAGTCCCCGGAAGCGGCGAAAACGGTCTGGCCCTGTGCCGCAAGCTCCTCGAAGATAGGATCGTCCAACGATGGGTCGTCAGGGCTCCAAACCCAGGAGACGCTAATTTGTTTGCAAATATTCTCCGTAGCCATTTTGTTGAATTCGTCAACATCGGAAGGCCCGGTGTAACTTTGCGGCGCAATATAGACGCGAACCTGGCTTAAGCTGGGAGCCATGGAGATCGCCTGCACGATGTCCAGGACCTGCTCGGCATCGTCGCCGTCCGAAGCGGCGCTGCCGCCGTCGATCAGCACGTTGTTGATTGGGACAGAGTAGGACTGTCCATCAAAAGTTCCCGTTACATCACTCAGGCTGTAGCCGTCGTACTCCATAAGCCCGACTGACTGGCCCTCGCCGGTGAGGGCGGTGCCTCCGTAATAGGCGGCGCGCATATCACTGCCAAGATAATTCCCCCCCGGACCCGATCCGGCATTGCTGTAGATTGCCTGCCCTACTGCCGCTCTCTTTAGCGCGGGATGTGGTATGGAGTAACTATTCAGGCCGGCAATGTGCGATACCGGTACGCGTAGGTCGAGCGAGGGATCACGATCGGGCGAGAAGAAAGTGCGGTTTTCCGTGGGATGCCGATAAACGGTCATGACCACGTGAAAGGCCTTTTCGATTTGGCCAACCGTGCCATTGATATCCACCAGCATGCGATTTGGAGGCGTATCGGTTACAGTAAAACCGTTGGCTTTGGCGAAATTCACCATGGCTTGGTAATCCTGCTTCGTAGGACCGAACTCTTGGGTGAACTGAGCCACGCTTAGAAAGTGCCGGTAATCGGGACTGGATGGGTCGTAAAGTCGGCCCAACAAGCTTTCGAGTTCGGCTTGGTTGCGGAGCGGCAGCATCATAGCGAGTTGCAGCCGCTGTGCAGGCGGAAGAAAACCCACCACTGCTGCGCGCCCGCTGGTAACTGCTGGGCGAACGTGCTTGTTCAAAACCTGAATTGCTTCTTGGGCTTGTACTGGAATTGTGAGCAACAAGAATGCAGCCGCGCACGCAAGTGCGGCCAGGCCGGAAAGAATGTTGTGCGGAAACAACTGCCGATCTTCGTCCACGTGCGGATTCCTAATCATCAGTCCCTCTTTAGACGCTAAGACCCTAATCTGATCGCGAGACCCCTGCCATTGTCCGTCTCGTGGCAGTCGGCGTCAATGTGAAACCAATTTCATCCGGCAAACGGTTTTTGCACGCGCGATAGGCGTTTAAGTTGCCGTCACGGCAACAGTTCTCAGCTGGTGTAAGGGGCGCCCCGCGCCGAAACCAGATCGACCCCGGGTTGACGATCTGGTTTATTGATCGTTATGCTAATTGTCGATTGTTTTAGTGGGGTTATACTCGGCTCGCCAGCCGCACGCCAATCGTTTATTAACACTTCCCGGAGGAACTTATGTCTTTGCGCATCAATTCCGAAGCTCCCGATTTCACCGCCCAGACAACGCAAGGCACCATCCACTTTCACGAATGGATCGGCGACGGCTGGGCGATCCTGTTCTCCCATCCCAAGGATTTCACGCCGGTTTGCACCACGGAACTGGGTTACATGGCAGGGCTGCAGCCGGAATTCGCGAAGCGCAACACAAAGATCATCGGGCTCAGCGTGGATCCGGTTGCCAACCACGGCAAATGGGCGGCCGACATTGAGGAGACGCAGGGTCACAAAGTCACATATCCCATGATCGGCGACCCGGAGCTCAAAATCGCGAAACTCTATGACATGCTGCCGGAGAGCGCCGGCAGCTCCAGCGAAGGCCGCACTGCCGCGGATAACGCCACTGTGCGAACTGTATTCGTCGTTGGTCCCGACAAGAAGATCAAGCTGATGCTGATCTATCCCATGAGCAGCGGGCGCAATTTCGATGAAGTTCTGCGCGTGCTCGATTCCATTCAGCTCACGGCCAAGCACAACGTGGCGACGCCCGTAAACTGGAAGCCGGGGAACGACGTAATCATCCCGCCCTCAGTTTCCGATGAGCAGGCCAAACAGAAATTCCCCGGCGGCTGGAAGACGCTGAAGCCTTATTTGCGAATCGTTGCGCAACCGAAGTAATTGCCATGGGCTAGAAGCCATCTAATAAACTGTTTTGGGTAGGTCACGGCTTTAGAGGTTGCGGAAAAAGTGTCCTTCCCGGCGCGGTGTTCCCCCAGCGGCTGGAAGCCGCATTGATTTCGTGGCATTTTACGGCACGAGTGAAACTCGTGCCCTTCCCAAAACCGCGCGAAACGGACTTTTTCCGCAGTCATTTTAGCCGTGCCTGCTAGCGCCGGGAGTCGCGATATGTATTTCGAACAGTTTTATCTGTCTTGTCTGGCTCATGCTTCCTACATGATCGGATCGGGTGGCGAGGCCGCGGTCGTCGACCCGCAGCGCGACGTGGACATTTACCTGAAGACCGCCGAAGAGCAGGGCCTGAAGATCCGTTACATCTTCGAGACTCACCTTCACGCCGATTTCGTTTCCGGACACAAGGAACTTGCCGCCCGCACAGGCGCGAAAATCTACATCGGCGCACGTGCTAACGCCAGTTTTGCTCACGTGCCGCTGAGCGATGGGTCTGAAATCAAACTGGGATCCGTGCGGATTCACGCTTTTGAGACTCCCGGCCACACACCCGAGAGCGTTTGCCTGGTGATAACCGATGAGGACAAATCTCGCGATCCGTGGGCTGTCCTGACCGGCGACACTTTGTTCATCGGCGATGTCGGACGCCCCGATCTCTCGCCCGCTCACACTCCGCAGGAACTTGCCGGGTTGCTCTACGACAGCCTGCACCAGAAGTTGCTCACGCTGCCCGACGCCGTGCTTGTCTATCCGGCCCACGGCGCCGGATCGCTGTGCGGCCGCAGCATGCGTGCCGAGAAGTCTTCGACTATTGGTACCGAGCGCCTGACTAACTATGCTCTGCAAATCGGGAGCAGAGAAGAATTCATACGGCAGCTGACCACGAATCTCCCCGCTCGTCCCGACTACTTTCTTCAGGACGCCGAGATCAACCGTTCCGGAGCCGTGGCCTTGGCCGATCTGCCGCCTGTGTCCGCGCTCACGGCCGGCGAAGTGCAGGCACTGCTCGATGGCGGCGAGAACGTGCTTGACGTTCGTCCCAATGAACACTTTGCCGCGGGACATGTGCCGCGTTCGATCAACATCGCGCTCTCAGGACAGTTCGCCACTTGGGCGGGCACGATTCTCGGTATCACCTCCAGTCCGGTTCTGATTGCCGATACCGATTCTCAAATTGACGAAGCCCGCATGCGACTTGCCCGCGTCGGTTTCGGAAATGTTCGTGGACACCTGGCTGGCGGATTTGCGGCCTGGCAAAAAGCGGAATTGCTGGTTTCGTCTACAACCCAGATTTCCGTCCATGAATTGAATGAAAAGCTCCGCGCGGGCGGCGTTCGGATTCTCGATGTCCGCCGCGAAGGAGAACGGCAGGCTGGACATCTTCCGCAGTCACAGTGGTATGCGCTCGACAATTTTCCCCACGGATTGCCCGCGTTAGACGATGCCGGTTCAGTTGCAGTCCACTGCAAAGGCGGTTACCGCAGCATGATTGCCTGTAGCCTGCTCGAGCGCGCCGGACATCGCAACGTGATCAACGTGGCTGGTGGCTTTGATGCATGGCATGATGCGGGTCTGCCCGAGGTTTCCAGCAAATTCGCCAAGACCTGATATTCCGCCGCAGCAACTCCGCTAGTTCCTTATCAGCCTCGCTCTCCGGAAGCGTCGGGCTTTCCCGAGGCATTTGTTTCCGAGCTGAATCGAGCTCGATCCTCGACCATCCAGTACTGTGGAAGACACAGAGCTGAACTCGCGAAGGAAACGGGGACTACTGCATAAACTCGGCGGGTCTTCCTGTCAGGCGCTCGATTCGCTTGGCCGTTGGCGGATGCGTCGAGAACAGGTTGCCGAAACTCATCCCTCCAAGGAAGGGCTGAATAATGAAAAGATGCGCGGTCGATGGAGTAGCGAGCAGCGGACGCTGGCGCGAATAGGCGTCGATCTTAGCAAGCGCGCTGGCTAGAGCGTAGGGATTGCCTGTCCAGTGCGCTCCGGTGTCGTCGGCTCCATATTCACGCGAGCGCGAGACGGCTAGCTGAATCAGCATGGCAGCAAGCGGAGCCAGGAAGATCATGGCAATGGCGGCGATTCCTCCGCCTCCGCGATCTTCGCGATCACTGCCTCGCATGCCGCCGAAGATCATTCCCCAACGAGCAATGCTTGCGAGCCATGTGATTGCACCTGCGAGCGTAGCGGCAATCGAACTGATGAGGATGTCGCGATTGCGAACGTGGCCCAGTTCGTGGGCGATCACGCCTTCGAGTTCGTCGTCGTTGAGAAGACCGAGGATTCCCTGAGTTACGGCTACGGACGCGTGGTTTGGGTTCCGTCCGGTGGCGAAGGCGTTGGGCGAATCGGTTGGGATGAGGTAAACCTTAGGCGTGGGCAATCCCACTTTCTGCGACAGGCGTTCGACGATGTTGTAGACACGGGGCAGATCGTCGCGTGTGATGGGCTGCGCGCGATAGGCGGCGAGCGCGATCTTATCGGAGAAGAAGTACGAGACGAAGTTCATGATGGCGGCGAAGATCAGCGCCATGAACATGCCGTTCTGGCCGCCGAGAGCTCGTCCGACGAGCATGAAGAGCAGGGTCATTACGGTAAGCAGCAAGGTGGTTTTGAAGATGTTGCTCATTACGATTTGCCTCGGGATTTCATTGTATTTGATGTTGACGGTGTGAGTCTGATGCGAGGCGGGACAGTGCTCGGCGTGTTTACCATTTGGTACAAGTACCCCTCCTTGAGTGATCTCTGAAAACAAAGGAGATAGGCGGCAGCGGTGGGCTATGGGTGAGATTGCGGAATTTCGATTGTAAGATATTGAAAATAAGTTGTTTACAGTCGATCGGCGGTTGCGAGAGTGTCTTTGTGTGCGTCGAGCTTGGATTCTATCTTTGAAAACAAAGGAGTTATTGGATTGGCGACGCTGGATCTTTGAATCGTAAGGACTTAGGTGAATGGTAAGTTGGAGTGGGTTGACCTTTGAGTGGTCCCTCGGGAGTCTGCGTCACACCTGTTCTTGCGCTCCTTCGGAGTTTCATTGTTTCCGACCTTTGACCCACGGCTTGCGCCGTGGGCTGCGTTCTTACGCCGCTTTGCGGCTGAGAAAGGCAAAATTCGTGGCATCGTAAGCTGAATTCGAGTTCTCACGTGGGCTCTGAAAGCGCTGCGTCGCAAAATCAGATACAACGCCGAGTTTTTCCGCAGCCTGTTAGAGGCGAATGCCCAATAACGAGGGCCGAAAGCCGAGAGCCTAAAAGCCAGAGCCGCGTCGCAATGACTCCCGTAACGCGTTTTTCCCGCGACCCGCATAGTAGAATTCAAGCAATGTGCGCACAGGCAGCACCGGCCGCTTCCAGCCGCGCGATCCAACTGGAAAACTCGCTTCGCACCGTCATTCGCGGGAAAGACGACGTTCTCCGTCTCGCCCTGGTCGCGCTGTTCGCGCGCGGGCATTTGCTGATTGAAGGCGTTCCTGGAGTTGGGAAGACCACGCTCGGCCAGGCGCTGGCCCGCGCGCTCGATTGCTCGTTTCAACGTGTGCAGTTTACCAGCGACATGCTTCCGTCCGACGTGCTCGGCATCTCGATCTACTCGGCCGTTGAGCAGAAATTTGAGTTCAAGCGCGGGCCGGTGTTCGCCAACATCCTTCTTGCGGACGAGATTAACCGCACCACGCCCAAGACACAATCCGCGCTGCTGGAAGCAATGAATGAAAGCCAGGTCACGGTCGACGCGCATTCCTATGCGCTGCCGCAGCCGTTCATGGTAGTGGCCACGCAGAATCCGATTGAGCATCACGGTACGTATCCTTTGCCCGAGTCGCAGCTCGACCGCTTCCTTATGCGCGTGCGCATGGGATATCCCGAGGGAAACGCGGAGCGCGAGATTCTCCGCGATGAAGCTGGAGCGGCGCAGCTAGAGAAACTACAGCCCGTGCTGACGGCGAATGACGTTCTCGAAATCCAGCAGGCCGTGACGCGCGTCCACGTGGATGATTCGCTCATTACTTATGCGCTGGCGATTGTCGCGAAGACGCGTGAATCGGAATATCTTTCGCTTGGCGTTTCGCCGCGCGGTTCGCAGATGTTCTACCGCGCAGCGCAGGCCATGGCCTTCACCGAAGGCCGCGATTATTGCACTCCCGAAGACTTCAAGCCGCTGGCGGTTCCGGTCTTCGCCCACCGCGTTGTCGTCAATCCGCTGTATTCATCCACGCTGAGGAAGTCGGAGCAATCGGAACAGGTGCTGCGCGAGATCGTGGATAGCGTGGCTGTGCCGGTTTAGGCTCTGGGCTCTCGCTTCTTGCCTTTTGGGTCCGTCTCTGGCACCGTGACGGCGTGAACTATTCCACTGTTTGCCATCTGGTTCCGAGAGCAGCGTGTGTACGGAAGGTTCGGGGAGAAACCCCCGAATCGACACGACAGGCGTGAAGGGAGTAGGGCTCCCCTCGGGGCAGGCTCTTCGACTCGTGCTCGGTCGCTGCGCTCCTTCGCGCTCACTCTGGATGACAGCGGTGAAATTCATATGGTCACAGTGACTCGGATGTGCCGACTGCTATCCATGCGCTGCGGGAAGGGCGGAATGGTGGGCGGAGGACAGATTGCGCAGGCGGTGCTGCACCAGAAACGCGTAGTGCACGGCCGAGAGGATGGTGAAGACGAAAGTGGCGCGCAGGAAGACCTTGGTTGCGATCTGGAACAGAACAATCGGTTCGACCAGGAACAGCATTACGAAGAACACGGCTGCGACCTGGGCAAAGGTGTTGGCTTTGCCGAAGATGCTGGGGCTGAAATCGCGCAGGCCCGCAATCATGAAGAGGACGCCGCTAATGAGGAGGATGGAAACGTCGCGGCTGAAAACGACGACGGTATATTTCCAGGGGATGAGATGTTCGATTGAGAGCACGAGAAACATGGTGCTCATGAGCAGTTTGTCGGCGATCGGGTCGAGATACTGGCCGAGCACGGTTTGCTGATGCAGGGTGCGCGCGAGCAGGCCATCGAGGCCGTCGCTGAGGCCAGCCAGAACGAACAGCGCGAGCGCCCATTTGAAGTCGTGCTTGACGAGGTTGATCACGATGAAGGGCAGGAAGATCATGCGCAACAGCGTGAGCTGATTGGGCGCGGTGAGGATTTGGCGAAGATTCACCGGCGGGGGGCTCCGGCGGGATTGCGCGTGGTGAGGTCGCCTTCTGAGTTGCTTTCGTCGTTGCTCTTGTCTTCGGCCGCGGCAGGGAGAAATTCGCTGACCAGAAGCGGGGCTGGATCCTGCCCGGTTTTTTGGGCGAAGCGCTGGGCCAGCGATGGAATGCTGCCCTCGGGCAGATCGAGTTCAAGCCGCTCCAGCCGGTGCATGGGAAAGAATGTGACGCCCGCCGCGAAAGGCTCGCCATCGCGAATCTGGATAATGAAATCATCGAAAGAAGAAAGGTCGACGCCGCGCAGACTTAGTCCAACGGCCGAGAGATTGAGGATCGCGCCCCAGAATTTTTCGCGCGGATTCGCTAGCGTGGCGACGATCAGCGCTCCGGGGCGGAAGGGAGTTTCGGATTGGGGGCTCATCAGAGTGCACCAGCGCGATCCAGCGTACTTGCCTTTATCGCGGTTGAGCGCGAGTAGACGATGAGACAATAAATAACGGGTCCCAGCGGGGGGAAGAACATTATGCAAAACCAGATAGCTCTCTTCCACGCGGAGGAAGTATCAAAACCAAACAAAAAGTACTCCATTGCGACCACTGTTGTTGCCGCTCCAACAACTCCAGCGAATAAACACAATTTCGCAATTGGAAAAAGCCTGGGTGGAATCACGACCCCGAGCTTCAATACGCATAAGCCAAAGAATAACAACAGGGAGAGTACTGCAGCGGTGCGATAGATGCGTCGCGCTGTGGGGGACAAAATCCATTCCTTATTAATGTAGTAATACCTCAGCATCCCAAGCTCCACTGCTTAGTTTTGAATCATCCTATGCCAGTTGGCGGCGGGAGTCTATGTCGTAGGTATTCCGGGATAGTCAATTACCATTCGAGCAGCACGAACTCCGAACAGAAACCGGGGCCCATGGCGGCGAGAATGCCGCGCGTGCCCGGCTCGGGCCGGCGGTTCTTCATGACCTCTTCGAGGACGACTAACACCGAGGCCGAGGACAGATTGCCGGTGCGCCGCAGGCACTCCCAGGATGCGTCGAGCTGGCCATTCTTCAGTTCGAGCGCGTCGGCGGTGGCTTCCAAGATTTTCGGGCCGCCGGTGTGCAGCACCCAGCTTCCGATATCGGTCCTTGTCAGCCCACGAGAGGCAAGGAAGTCATCGACGTCGTGCGCCAGGTTTTTTCTGACCAGGTTAGGGACCTCGGGAGAGAGGACGATGCGAAAGCCTTTTTCCGAAATGTCCCAGCCCATCATCTCTTCTGTATCCGGATAGAAAACCGAGCGGGTGGCCATGATGGTCGGGCCGGAGAGACTGCATTCGGCGCCAGCGACAATTACGGCCGCAGCGCCATCGCCAAACAAGCCGGAAGAAATCAGGTTGGCCATCGAGATATCGTCGCGCTGAATGGTGAGCGAGCAGAGTTCTACCGAGAGCAAAACCGCGGCCTGTCCAGGATTGGCTTTCACGTAATCGGCGGCGCGCGAAATGCCGGCCGCGCCTGCAACACAGCCCAAACCGAAAATGGGAACGCGCCGAATGTTGCGGCACAGGCCCATTTTGTTGACGAGTAGCGCATCAATCGAAGGACTGCAAATTCCTGTGACCGACGTAAAAAAGAAAGCGCCCAGATCCTGTGGCTTCAAACCCGCGCTGGCGGCGGCGTTTACAATGGCCTTCTCGCCCAGCTCTGTTGCTGTGCGAATCCAGTGGCGATTGGCTTCTCCCCAACCCTTCATGCTGAGGTACTCGCTTTTTGGGATTGAAAGATAGCGGCCCGCGACGCCGACGTGACGATGCAAACGCCGCAGCACCTCGGGATTCGGGATGCGGTCACCCCAATACTTCTGGAGCTCCGCCACCAGTTCTTCCTGGGGGTAGTAGTGCTGGGGAAATGCGCTGGCGACGCCGGCAATTTGCATGGTTGAGTTCAATCCTCACTTGAAACGTTGCGTGCCCTGGCCCCGCAGATTTGATCGGGAAAGTATAAGTCCTGCGCGCAGGAAAGCTATCATAGATTTGTAAATTAACTCCGAGGGCCGAAAGTCAGGTTGTATTGGATGCAGGCCCGCACGTGGCGGACGCGGATATTCCCGGATGAATCCTGCCGTCAGCGAGCGTGAGGGTGCTAAAGTAGTGCAACTTCAGAAAAGGCAGGGCGAAACTCTTGAAATTCATTGCCGGATTGGTCGTGGGAATCATTCTGGTTCCTGTGCTGGTTTACTTCTACTTAACGGGTGGAAGCGCTCCGGTCGCGACCACCGACTCGGATATGCCGTTCGAGTCGTTTCTGGCCCGGAAAGCGCAGAATGCGCGCATAGAGAAAGAGATGCCGAAGAACGTGCCGATCCAGCCGACGGAGGCGAACTACCTGGCTGGAGCCGAGCTTTATAAGCAACATTGCGCCGTGTGTCACGGGCTTCCGCTAGAGCCGAAGACGGCGATTGCGACGGGGATGTATCCGCATCCTCCGCAGCTCTTTCAGGGTAAGGGCGTGACCGACGACGAAGCAGGCGAGACCTATTGGAAAATCTTCAACGGCTTTCGGCTGACCGGCATGCCGGGTTTCAGCAAGTCGCTGAATGAAACTCAGATGTGGCAGATGGCGCTGCTGCTGGCGAATGCGGATAAGCTGCCGGTTTCGGCGAAGACGGCCTTGGTTGCGCCACCAGCGGCGGCTGCGGCGAGCGCGCCTGCGGCTGAGTCGGCGCCTCGGGCGACGCCACCATCGCCAAAGTAGGAAACTGGGGCACCGTTCTGTTCGGGAACGACGACCGCCCAGGTTAGCGCCCAAAGAACGGGCGCGAAACTGGGGCACAGTCGCAGCTCTTAATGACAAACAAACTGCACTACAGAATCAGCCAATCCCGCTGACAATCATTGCCGCTGGCGCTATCGTGTATCCATGGCATTTGCGCGTCCAAGAAAGCTCTTTACCGAAGCCGAGCTTTACGATTACGCGGTCGGTGCGCTCGCGCGGCGCAGCCGATCGGTTGCCGAGTTGAAGCGGTTGCTGCGCAATCGCGTGGAAGCCGAGACCGAATTCGGCAAGACGCTGGTAGAGCTGATTATCGTTCGCCTGAAGGATCAGGGATATTTGAACGATGCGCGTTATGCGGCGGCCTATTCCTCATATCGTCGCGACAATGAAAAACTCGGTCGTCTGCGCGTGGTGACCGACCTTAAAGCGAAGGGCGTCCACGGCGACGTGATCGAGAAAGCCGTGGCGTCGGTTTATGACGAAGTGAAGGAAGAGGAATTGGCGCGCGCCTATCTACGGCGCAAGCGTTTCGAAAAGCCCAAAGATCAGAAACAGACGGCGCGAATCTTTCGCAATTTAATGCGCGCTGGATTTGGTACGCGGACTATCTTTGCCATTCTTAAGAAATGGGACGTGGACGACGAGACCTTGACCAGCCTGGAAGAGGAAATTCCCGAGGGCGGGAGTTAAGACAAGGTACCGATTCAATTTCGGAAAAACAAGAACTACGGGGGACACAGAGGTGCACGGAGGACCCAAGCTCAACCGGAACTTTCCTTAAGTGAGAATGAGTGAAAACGGGCTCGGCACGCGGCTTTGCGAGACGTTCGGGCTTGCGAGCGTGGGGTTCCAGTTGCCAAAGTGCCTTATCTCTGATAAAACTTGGCACAAATCTACCTTAAATCTGTTGGAGGAATCATGAAGAAGTTTTTCAGCGTGACAGCCGTGTTTCTGGGCTTGTCACTATTTGCATTTTCTCAAGCTGGAACCGATGTGAAGACAGCTGCCGATGACACCGGCAAAGCCACCGACAAGGCCGCAAAGACAACCGGACACGCGACCAAGAAAGCCGCGGTAAAGACCGGCGACGCCACCGAGACGGCGGCGAAAGACACTGGCAAAGCCACCAAGACGGCCGCCAAGGACACGGGCAAGGCCACCGAGAAGGCTGCCGACAAGACCGGCGATGCCACGAAGACCGCTGCCAAGGATACTGGGCACGGCGTCAAGAAGGGCACGAAGGCGGTTGGGCACGGCGTGAAGAAGGGTGCCGAGAAGGCTACGGATACGACTCCGAAAAAGAGTGACGACACGACGAAGTAGGTCGCGCCCAAAGACACAGAGGGGCCGGCGATCCGCAAGGGTCGTGGGCTCTTTTTTTTGCACCAACGCCGCCAGGATCGTCGGCTTCTCGCCTATATACCGCCGCGTGGTATACCGTACGCGCGCCGCGAACGCCGCGGTTCTTGGGTTTTACTGAGAACTGAGAACCGGGAACTGAGAACTGCCTTGCGTGGAATCGTTTAGAATTTAAGTTTCCATGCTTACAGGCTCACAAATCCGCCGCAAATTCCTGGACTTCTTTATCGAGAAGGGGCACCGCGAGGTGCATTCCTCGTCGCTCGTTCCCGCGAACGATCCCACGCTTTTATTCACCAACGCAGGCATGAACCAGTTCAAGGACGTTTTCCTTGGCCTGGAAAAGCGCGACTACAACCGCGCCACCACATCGCAGAAGTGCGTGCGCGCCGGCGGCAAGCACAACGATCTTGAAAACGTAGGCTTCACCAATCGCCATCACACGTTTTTCGAGATGCTGGGCAATTTTTCTTTCGGCGATTACTTCAAGAAAGATGCCATCGCCTATGCGTGGGAGCTGATTACTTCTCCGAAGTGGTTTGGGATTCCGAAGGAGAAGCTGTATGTCACGATTTTCAAAGGCGAAAACGGAGTGGAGCGCGACTCCGAAGCCTACGATTTGTGGCTCGGGCAGGGCGTGCCGAAAGAGCGCATCTACGAGTTTGGATCAAAAGACAATTTCTGGCAGATGGGCGACACAGGCCCCTGCGGCCCCTGCAGCGAGATTCACTACGACATGGGCGTGATCGCTTCCGACCAAGGGCACGGCACGACCGCTCCCGCCTGCGAGTTCGGCTGCGATTGCGGGCGATATGTCGAAATCTGGAATCTGGTGTTCATGCAGTTCGACCGCTCCGCCATCGTCGAGAACGGCAAGACCACCGGCTACAATCTGGCGCCTCTGCCGAAGCCTTCGATTGATACGGGCATGGGGCTGGAGCGCCTGGCGTCGGTGCTACAGGGCGTGATTTCGAATTACGACACGGATCTGTTTACGCCGCTGATTAAGCGCGCGGCGGAGTTAACGAGGACATTGCCGAAGGAAGAGCTCGATAAAGAAGCGAAAACAAAATCGGCAGCTTCGCTGAGAGTGATTGCCGACCATTCGCGGGCTGCAACATTTCTTATTTCCGACGGTGTGGTTCCCTCGGGCGAAGGACGCGGTTATGTGCTACGCAAGATCATTCGTCGCGCGATTACACATGGACGCTTGCTCGGACAGACGAAACCGTTCCTGCACGAAATGGTCTCTGCTGTAACCGATCTGATGAAGGACGCGTACCCGGAACTTTCGGAGACAACGGGGCGAGTGAACCAGGCAGTTTTGTCTGAGGAAATTAGGTTTGAACATACGCTCGCACTCGGCGTTGTGAAGCTAACGTCGCAGTTGCACGAGCTATGGGAAGAATACGAACGGGCGCAGGAAATACTTGCCGTCAACGATGATGCAAAGAAAGGCTTGGAGCGATCCAGCTACACACCTAGTGAGGTTGCACAAGCTGAGGAGTTGTTACTCAATCCTGCACCAATTTACGACGGTGCCAGGGCTTTCAAACTCTACGATACTTTCGGTTTACCGCTCGATTTCATGGTCGACACCTGTCGTGATGAGGGAATTGAATTTGACGCCGCTGGTTTTGAGCGCGAAATGGAGGAGCAAAAGGCGCGAGCACGCGCCTCATGGAAAGGCGCGGTAAAGCAGACCGCCAACCCGGCTTACCAGCAGCTTCCGAAATCCGAATTCGAAGGCTACCGCCAGACTCGCTCGGATAACTGCGAAGTGCTGGCCATCATCAAAAATGGACAGGGCGCGCAGGAACTTAAGCCTGGCGAATCCGGCGAGGTCATCCTCGACCACACGCCGTTCTACGCCGAGTCTGGCGGGCAGGTAGGTGACCGGGGATGGTTCTACTCCGACGATCACAACACTGTTATCGCCGAAGTCACTGGCTGCTACTACCCGATTCAGGGAGTGAGTGCGCATCAGGTAGTGGTCAGATCCCACCCTTCCGCAAAAAGCGCGGAAGGATGGGGCACCCCGCATCAGGTCGCTGTCAAGAACCCACCCAACGAAAACCGCGTTGGGTGGGGCACCCGGGGGATTCGTGTTGGGGATAAGGTCGATGCGGTGGTGAACACCGACCTGCGCGCGGCCACCATGCGCAATCACACGGCGACGCACTTGTTACAGGCCGGACTGCGCGAGGTTCTTGGTAAGCATGTGAAGCAGGCTGGCTCGCTGGTTGCGCCGAATCACCTTCGGTTTGATTTCTCGCACTTCACGGGAGTCGCCGAAGAAGAGTTGCAGGACATTGAAGACATCATCAACAGGGAAGTTCTGCGTAACGATAAGGTTGAGATCATCGAGAATGTGCCGATTGATGTGGCCGTGAACGAATATCACGCCATGGCGCTGTTTGGCGAAAAGTATGGCGACAAGGTGCGCGTGATCAAGATCGGAGACTTTTCCACCGAACTCTGCGGCGGCACGCACACGCTTGCTACCGGCGAAATTGGGTTGATCAAGATTTTGAAAGAGGGAAGCGTGTCGTCGGGCGTGCGGCGGATTGAAGCCATCACCGGGGAAAACTCGCTCCGCCACTTTAGAAAAGACCACGAACTGGAAGGAGTTGTTTCCGCGTTCGTCGGACCCACCCTTGCCAGGCCCGCCCTTTCGCAAAAGGCGCGAAAGGATGGGGCACCCACTTCACGGGACGGGGCGGCCGCAGCACGAGACGGGGCAGCCACTTCACAGGACGTGGCGCTTGCGGAGGAGGCTGCGTTCTCTCCGGCGGAAGCGTTGAAGTTTGAACTCGAGAAGAAAGACGCGGAAATCAAGCGGCTGACGCGGGAACTCGATCAGGTGCGGATGAAGTCGGCGTCGTCGGGCGCGGCCAATATCGGAGACAAAATCAAAGAAGTGAAGGGCATCAAAGTTCTTGCCCATCGCGCCGACAACCTTGAGCGCTCGCAACTGCGGACGCTGGTTGATCAGCTGCGCGATAAGCTGGGATCGGGCGTGGTTGTCATCGGATCGGCAAGCGACGGGAACGTCTCCCTGATTGCCGGTGTGACGAAGGACCTGACCAGCCGCGTGCAGGCAGGCAAAATCGTCGGCAAAGTGGCGGAGAAAGTCGGAGGCAAGGGTGGAGGCCGTCCCGACCTGGCTGAAGCCGGAGGCAAGGATCCCGGCGCGCTCGACTCCGCGTTGGCGGACGTGTACAGCGTCGTCGATTCGCTGCTCGGATGAATTCCGCTGTGGTACCCTGTGTCCTCTGTGATTCAGGCTTTCGATTTTCAGTCACAGATGTACGGAATCAAGTCCGGCGGAAACGGGGCAAACCCCGTCTCTACAGAAGCGGGGTACGGCAAACGCTGAAACCGCTGTAGTGTCTGGGCCCTGCGGATTGCGAATCTTCATGGACGACCGCATACATTTCATCGAGCACAAGGGCAAGCGCATTCTGCTGCTCGATTTTTCTCATGCCACGGCCGCGCAGATGCAGCTCCTGCTGGAATATGTGCGGGTGACGGTGGCCAAGCAGGGCCGCGAATCGCTGTTTATTCTCGCGGACTTTGCGGGTGCGGAGATCGATCACGCGGTGGCGATGAAGATCAAAGAAGTGCTGACGCTCGACCGCCCGTTCGTCAAGAAATCGGCGTGGGTTGGATCCGAGCACATTCCGCACGCCTTCATGGAAAACTTCCATAGCTTTTCGCAGCGGGAGATCGTTACTTTTAAGACGCGCGACGAAGCGATGGACTGGCTGGTGGAAGAGTAGTTCTCAGTTCCCGGTTCTCAGTTCTCAGGAAAAGCGCTCAGCTGCCAGATTCCCATTCTTGCGCCTCACGGATCTCTGCGTTGACATGGCTATCTTAAATAGCTATCATGGATTCCATGCAAGTCAGCGTGGCCGACGCCAAGAATAAGTTGCCTGAGTTAATCAAGGCGGTCGAAGACGGAGAGCCGGTGACCATTTGCCGCCGGGGAGTGCCGGTGGTCGATATCGTGCGCACGAATAAGCCCAGCCGCAAGGGGCGGATGCTTGGCACGCTCAAGGGGAAAATACAGATTCTCGATCGCGACTGGTGGAAAGCGATGACGGATAAGGAAGCGGAAGACTTCCTCGACGGGCGGCTCTGAAGTGCGCGTGCTTCTCGATACCGTCGTTCTGATCTATGCGGTGGAATCGCCAGAGCGGCTCAGCAATCGCGCCAGTGTTGCGTTGCGAAACCACTCGAATATTCTTGAGCTGAGCGCGATTTCACTGGCGGAGATTGCCATCAAGGCGTCGATTGGGAAACTAGCGATTTCAGATTCCACCGTGCGGCAAGCCCTGGAAGACCTTGATATTCGCGTCCTGCCTTATACCGCTGAACACGCGCTCCGTCTTTTTGATCTGCCGAGCCACCACGGCGACCCCTTTGACCGCCAGATCATTGCCCAGGCAATGGGCGAGAAGATTCCGGTGGTGAGTCCCGATCAGAAGTTCAGTCTCTATCAGGGGCTCAGAATTGTCTGGTGAGGAGCAGAGAGCGCCGACTGAGAACTGAAAACTGTTCTTTCAGCTTCTCCACCGCAGTGTTACTGGCCCAGTCAGCGGATGCTGGAATCCGCCGCCGGACTTCTTCGTTTCCAGCATGGCTTTCTTCAGCCCGAAGTACCATTTTGCAGGGCGGTCGGCGTCGTCGATCAGCATCAGATGCGGGTTGTGCTTAAGCCCCTCGGATTGAATCTCCATGGTGCGGCGATCCTGCTCCACGAATTTCGCGAAGACAAATTTCAGCAGCGCGGGCGCTAACGGAATCCAGTGAAACAGATTCCAGGCCGCGACCACGTCGATGCGGCACTGATTGCGCGTGATGGGCGTGACCGTGGTCAGGCTTGAGAACCAATATTTCCCGGCGCGAATGACTTCCGAGCGGAGATTGGGCAGGACGAAATCGATCGTTGTCGTGATGGAATCCGCCTTGGCGTAGAGCCGCAACAGCTTGTAGGGCGCGCTGTTTGAGCTGGGCGTGTGCGCGCTCATGCGGAAGCCGTAGGGGATCGGCTCGAAGTTTTTCTGCTTTTCGTGGATGGAATGCTGCGAGCGCCACCACCACGCCTGGTGAACGAACGGGCCATGAGCGGGATCCATTAAGCCGATAATGCCGTGATCGACGGAGCAAGGGAGATCGGCCGTGAGATAGGCTAGTTTGTAGCGCTCGCTGAATTTCGGAACCTCGGGTGCCGGCTCATGCGCGGGCGCGGCTTTCGTGAATCCAGCGCTGGACGGGACGGGATCGGGGATAAAGACCCAGATGAAATCGTCACGCTCCTCGCAAGGATAACTGCCGGCGTAGATGCGATCGACTTTGATTTTCTGGCCGGCGATCTGGTCGGCGACGAGAGACGGAATCAGCGTACATTGGCCGGAGTGCGCGTCGAACTTCCACCCGTGGTAAGGGCACTCTACATTGTGTCCGTCAAACTGTCCGTAGGAAAGCGGCATGCCACGGTGCGGACACGCGTCGCGCAGGGCAAACGGTTTGCCATGCTGATCGCGGCCGACGACGAGCGGCTGTTCGAGGAGCATCGTCGAGCGCATCTGGCCGCGCTTCAGTGCATCGCTTGCCATCGCGCGGTACCAGAAGCCGAACAGCATAAGAGTGTCCGGCGTTTGCTGCTGAAGTGGGGGGGCGTCGGGCATGGACAAGGCAGGATACCAAAAAGCAGGCAGCTGGCAGCTCTTAGCTGTCAGGAAATTCATCTGGGGTGGGCCACAGGGTGGAAATCTAAGAACTATGAACAGTACCATCCTGCGACCGGCAACGATGAATGGCGGCATTCACGCGGACAAGAGTGTCCGCGCCACACTCAATCGGAGTTCCTATCGCAGCCGCGAGTTTAGATACGCGTAGACCGTGCTCGCGGCGCCCGGTTCTTCGAGATGGGCCAGAAACAACCGGCGCACGGCGGCGGGGACGATGCGGCCGTCGATGTATGCGTCATACAAGTCATTGCCTACAAGGCATCCAAGCCGTTCGGTCGCGAAGTCCCACTTGCGGCCGGTGAACGCGAGCGCGCGTGTCCAATCGGCACTAGCGGGGCGCGATGGGTTTATGTGTCCCGATTGACGATGCCATGCCAGAAAGTCGAGAGCTTCGACGACATCGGCGTGGGGCAGGGAAGTCTTCTGTTCAAGGTCCTCACGCGTGAGCTCGTACATCTGCTGCAAATCCGCGTCGCGAAATGCAGGGCGAGCCGGGTAGAGGACGCGCGAGCCAAAGCAAGCCAAGGCATGTTCGAGCGTCGCGGCAAAGAAAGCATCCTCCGCGCCCCGCGGCTCGCACGCTTTTCCGTTGACGCGGTTGGGCACGCCCCGGCACGCGTGATGCAGGAATCGCGCGGCGTCCTCGGTAGCCGAAATCATTTCGAACTTGCGAATGTAGAAGGCGTTCAGCGGCGCCAGATATGCGCTGCCGCGTTCGCGGACCCGGCGCAGCATGGCACGGCGCTGGTTTGCCGAGAACCCTCTTCGCGAAAGCAGCCGGCGCAACAGCGCGTCGGAATTGCGCGAATGAACTTCCGGCATCATATCCACCAGCATGCGAGGCTGGGTGGTGTTGTGCGAAGAGTAAATTTTGATTCCGAGAAAACGCACCAGCCCATCGATGAGGTTAAAGACCGTCGGGCCCAGATCGGGCGCCCCACTGTTGTCGCGAATGCAGCGGTTCAGATAGAGCCGGTAGTGCTCGTATTTTTCGAGCGGCGTCGCGTTGAAGACGCAGAGCACGTTGTGGGCAACGCGCACCGCTTCCACGCGATCGAATTTTTCTCCAGCCGCCCGCCAGTAGAGAGCGTCTACGTTTTGCAGAACGGTAAGCGTCCGGTCTTCCGGCAACAAACTTCGAACCTGCGCCGGCAAATGCCGCGGGGCCAGATGCGACTCCCCGAAGAGCACCAGAACCAGAGCCTCGGGATGACGCTTGCGTATCTCCGCGATCTTTCCGGCCGCATGGCGGTCGCGCGCTCCGATCTTCCGCAGATCCTCGCGCGGCATGCAATCCAGGCCATACAGGCCGGCAGCGTGTTCGCGCGCCGCCGAAAGCAGCTCGTAGAAGGGAGCCCAATCGTATCCCCAATCGAGATCGAAACGGATACGCTGGCGAAGTTCGTTTTCGTCGATTTCACGCCGCAGCCACTCGTCCACAATATGCTGGTCGCGCGAAAAGATGGTTTCTACGCCCACCACGATGGGCCGCTGGCGCACCTCATTGTCACGGATCAGCGAAGCCATGTAGCGTTGCGAACTGGGCAGCGCATGATAGTCCGCGATCAAGGCGATGCCCGCTTCGGTGATAGCGGTCCGCACCTGGTCCGTGTCGAGCACGGCTTCGTAGGAACGATACGCATCGTAGAAGTCGCGCAAATACTTTCGTCCGCCGGCCTGGTCGTAGCAGTGAATTTCGCGCTCCACGCTGACCGTTGCGTGCTTCTGCGCTAAACTGCGCCGCGATCGTAAGGTGCCGGTCGTTGCCATAGAATCAATACCTGCGATGTTTCGGCTCGCCAATGCGACTTGTGCCTTCAAGGCGGCCTTGACTTGCTTTGGATGCCTCTCTATGCTCAAACGTCCTGACACTCGGCTGTTCGTGTCTCGCGGAGCGCCAACGTGCCCATTCTGCCGCCAGCCAACCTGACCATCGCCACCACCGGCGCCAGCGGATCTATTTTCCTCAAACACTTCCTGCTCGCGGTGGAACACGATCAGCGAGTCAAGACGGTCAACTTCATCGCTTCCGACAGCGGCCTGCGCGTTATGGCCGAAGAACTGAAGATCGAAGGCCGCTCCGAACTCCTACACCAGATAATCGGCACTTCGGCTTTAAAAATTCAGGTCCAGTCGAATGCCGACATCGGCGCCAACGTGGCCAGCGGGTCATATCCGTCGGATGCAATGGTTGTGATCCCATGCAGTGTGGGTACTCTCGCTCGCATCGCCAATGGCATCGCCTCGCACTTGATCGAACGAGCGGCCGACGTGACACTTAAGGAGCGGCGCCCGCTGGTGCTATGCGTGCGCGAAACCCCGCTCAATAAGATTCACATCCGCAACATGTCGCTGGCGGCCGACGCCGGCGCGACCATCTTCCCGCTCATCCCGACTTTTTATAACCACCCGTCGAGTGCCGATGTCATGGCACGGGAATTCTCCAACCGCGTACTGGCCCACATCGGCCTGCCCCAGGCGAACGCGTATCGCTGGAAAATCACCGATTAGAGCGGGAATCCGACGGCTATCCCTTCGTTCCTTTCAAAATGTCAAAATTCAGCGAGATTTTCGATAGGCTTTCCGGCCCCAACGGAAGAACCGACCCCATTGGATGAGTGTAGGGACACGCCGGTAACGAAGGTAGGTATCTGCCGGGCATGTACCGCGAGTGCAGCCGCGAAAGCCCGTGCAGCGAAAACGCCCGCCGCCCGATAGACGGTGTCCTAATGGGCTTTTTCACTACGGCGCCACAGAGTCACGGAGAAGATTCTACACCTTCAAAAAACGGAAGCAGGGGAGGTTTCTTGCCAGGCAGTCGGGTCTCTCCTTTGTCTCTGTGACTGCGTGGTGGGAAGACGAAATTTAGGCCGTCATTACTCAGCGCAGATCGTACAGGAAGATCGTTGGCAGATGATACAATTAACGTTTTCCCAACCGGGCACCTGGGGGCGCGTAGCTCAATTGGCAGAGCAACTGACTCTTAATCAGTAGGTTGTAGGTTCGATTCCTACCGCGCTCACCATCTTTTCAAGCACTTGGATCGACCCGCCATCCATTCCCTTCGGTACTCTCTTGGTACTGTGGCTGTTTTTGTGGCTGTTGCTACGTCGCATCCTTCTGCTGATTCAAGCGATCGATGACGACTTTGATCTGCGCCGTTTCCGGATGCAGATAGCCCATCGTCGTCGTGAGACTCTCATGCCCCATGACTTCCTTCACCAGTCCCGGATTTTTGGTCTCTGCCATGGCGACCGTGCCGAACGTGTGCCGCGCGCAGTACAGTTTCAGGGCATCCGGAATTTCGAGCTTGCGAGAAACGTTTCTGAACGCATGCTCGAGCCCGCTCAGTCCGATGTGGCCCGAGCGAGACTTCTTCGAAGGAAAGACCCAACCTTCCCGCCGACGTGACTGTTCGTGCTGGACGTTTCTGAGCAGGGTAAGAACGCGCTCGCTCAATGGCACGGGACGACGAGCTTTGCGTGTCTTGCCCCTGGGGTTGAAATAGAAGGCGCCTTCCCAGTTGATCGTTTCCCAGCGCATCCTGACGACTTCCCCGTTTCTCAGTCCAGAGTCCAGCATGATGGTCAGCACATCTTTCAAGGGGCGTTTGCATGCTGCCAAGAGTCGTTTCTCATCCTCGACAGTGACCATTCGGTCCCTGGGGAAGACTTTGACCGTCTTGATCCTTGGCACTTCACGAAGCACCTTCCAATCACGGGCTTTACCCAACATGCGGCGCAGCGTCCGAATGGCACAGTTCCGGCTGTGGGGCGATTCGTGAAATTTTGTGGTCTCAACGTCATCGGCCGTGATTTGATCGATTCGCATCCCGGACAACGGCGTCTTCAGGATCAAACGCCGGCCGTTTTTGTAATCAGCCTTTGTGTTCTCGGCGAGCGTCGTTTTGTCGAGCCACTCAACGAATTGCTTGCCGAACTCGCGCACCAGCGGTACTCGTTTGGGCCGCAACGACTCTCCTGCCTCTGCCGCAACCCGTTTTCTAGCCTCGACTCGCTCTGCTTGCTTCTGGTTCTTGGTTTTGGTGCTGCCGCGGTAACGCCTTCCATTGATATAGAAGAGGTAGTACCAGACATCACCCCGTGGGTAGATAGACATTCCGTTCCTCCCTGCTTGCGCGCACAGAGGAAACACGGACGCTAGATTGGATGAACTCATCCAGATCGGCTATATCATACAGCGCGCGTCCACGGGGTTTGTAGAATCTCGGTCCTCCACCTTGGGATCTCCACACCCGCAGCGTGCTGGCTGGAATGCCTGAATACTCGGCCGCCGCCTTTGTGCCCAAGAATCGCTTCTCG
>Ga0182030_10001237_pt1 | contig 52134 bp, 49 predicted proteins | sample 812S3MmetaG_FD_121299 | JGI IMG/M metagenome (GOLD analysis project Ga0182030, IMG submission 121299) | Permafrost microbial communities from Stordalen Mire, Sweden - 812S3M metaG (Illumina Assembly) | ecosystem: Environmental > Terrestrial > Soil > Wetlands > Permafrost | place: Sweden...
GGGGCACCGGCCGGTTCCGGGCGGCGGATGCGGGCGGCGAATGCGGCGCGAACCTTATGGGCGAGATTCTGGCGCAGTTCTCCCACCGAGTACGGGCCGCCGGGTTTGGCCAGAACCTCGACGGCGCCGAATTCCAGGGCCTGCAGGGCGGCGAGGCACGATGGCTGCGCCATACTGCTGATGACGATGGTGGGCAGCGGGTGGAAATGCATCAGCTTTTTGAGAAACGTCAGCCCATCCATGCGGGGCATTTCGATATCCAGGGTGAGCACGTCGGGGCGCAGCGCCAGGATTTTATCGCGCGCGACGTAGGGATCGGGCGCGGTGCCGACCACTTCCATGTCGCTCTCGCCGGACAGGGCTTCGGTGAGGATTCTGCGCACAATGGCGGAATCGTCAACGATCAGGATACGAATGTTTCGGTTTTCGGGCATGCGAGTGTATTCATCCTGATGGCCACCGTCAGCGTGCCGCTGCCGGTTTCCACCGTGTACCGGTTTTCCTCCGCCGGGGCGAGTGGGCCGGTATCGCCGGCGGCGATTTGGGGTGCGCCGAGGCGAAAGGTGGCATGGCTTTCGACGCGGCTGAGCACGGCTCCGCAGATCATGTTGGCGAGTTCGAGCGCGACGTCGGCGCTCTGCCGGGGAGTGAGCGACTCGGCATCCTCGCCGAGGAAATCGGCGGCGATGGTGTCGGCCGCCGGACGGGCGATGCGCATCCGGAAGTCGCCGGGCGGATCGCCGTCGAAGGTGAGGTTTACGGTGACCGTGCCGGCCTCGGGCGGAGGTTCAGCGGCTTCGCCGAGGGCTTCCCGGAAGAACATGCGCTCCAGCACGTCGGCCACCGCACTGGCGAGCGCTTCGCGAATCGAAGTGTCAGCCGCCATTTTCGTGTCAGTCAGAAGGCACCCCCAAAGTGCGTTCCAGTTCCGCGCGCAGGGTTTCGGGGCGGAAGGGTTTGGTGACGTAACCGCGCGCGCCTAGAGCCAGGAGGCGCGCGATGCGGTTCTGGGTGGCATCGGTGGAGATCACGATCGCCGGGATGGCGCGCAGCAATTCGTCGCTGCTCAGACGGCGCAGCAATTCCTCCCCGTCCACTCCGGGCATGTTGATATCGGTGAGTATGGCATCGACCCACTCGTGCTGGAGCAGGGCCAGCGCCTGGGCTCCGTCGCTCGCTTCGAAGCACGCCGAGAGTTCGAAACCGGAGAGTTCGATGGTGCGGCGCACGAACGACCGCATGGCGGGGGAATCGTCGGCGATCAGCACCCGGTATGCCATGTGTTGCCTCCTTTCTGGGGGAATGAGGGGACCAGTTCCTTCTGGCCGCCACCTTCCTGGAGCCAGAGCCGGCCGCTGCCGATCTCCAGCCGGACGGTGCGCGAATTGCCGCCACCGACTGCCTCGCCGGTCAGCAGGATGCCGGCTTTCCACAGGATCTTGCGCAGGGCGAGATAGTTCCGCTTGCCGATGTCGAAAATCGCTTGGGGGTCCATGATCGAGGCTCCTCCGGCGGCGTGGGCCACCAGGCGGCGCCGCGATGCGCCCTGCCCGCAGACCTGTTCGAGCAGCTTGGGAATGCCGGTATCGGCGAACATGTAAGGGTTTTGCCGGCTGCGCGCGGGATCGATGGCGGAATCGGGAAGCATGTAGTGCAGCAACCCGCCCACGGCCGCTTGGGGATCGTAGACGGAGAGTCCAATGCAGCTTCCCAGCGCGTAGGTCGCCAAGACCTGGCCGGCAACATTGGCGACCTTGCAATCCGCCATGCCCACGATTATTTGTTCCACCTGGCCTCTTTCTTCCCCGGTTTGCGGTAGACGGCCGGGCGCACGTATTCGAGCAAATGCGAGACGCGAGTCAGGCTCTCCGCATGCCCGACAAAAAGGTAGCCGCCCGGTTCCAGGTTCTGGCTCAGTCCCGCGATCACCCGTTCCTGCGTCTGCCGGTCGAAATAGATCATCACGTTGCGGCAAAATACGATCGGAAACGGACGCGGCCAGGAGTAGGATTCGATCAGGTTGAGGCGGCGGAATGCCACCTGCGCACGAAGGGCGGCCGCGATCTGGTAACTCACCGGCGGCCGTCCCTGGGCGGCAAAGTAGCGGGAAAGCCAAGCGGCGGAGACGCCGTGACAGCGTTCCACGGGGTAGACGGCGCGTTGCGCGAAGCTTAACGCTTTGTTGGAAATGTCGCTGGCGGCGATGCGGACGCGGCGATGCGGCAGGGCCTCGTCGAGGACCATGGCCAGCGTCCATACCTCCTCGCCGGTGGAGCAGGCGGCGCTCCACACCTCGATGGGGTCGCGCGCGCCCAGGCAGGGGACCACCTGATCGCGGAGGAACTGGAAGTGATCGGGTTCGCGCATAAAAAAAGTGTGATTGGTGGCCAAGGCGTCGATCATGGCGAGCAACGACTGGCCGGTACGGTCCTGCACGACGCTGCGGTAATAGTCCTGGAAGGAGTGGAAGCCGGCACCGCGCACCAGTTTGCGCAAGCGCGCCGAAACCAACTCCTCCTTACCGGATTTGAGGTCCAGTCCGAAGGTGCGGTAAGCCAGTTGCCGGATCTGCTCGAACTCCTGGGGAGCCAGAGGCTGCACCAAATCCAGGTCCGCTGCATCGACGGGGCGCGTCATGGATCTTTCACCTTGGAGATCCGGTCGAGATCGAGGATCAGCCCGACGCGGCCATCGCCCAGGATGGCGCCGCCGGCCACCCCGGTCACGTTCTTGAAGGTTTCGCCCAGACTCTTGATGACCACCTCCTGCTTGCCGATCAGCTCATCCACCAGGACGCAACAGCGTTGTCCTTCGACTTCGGCGACCACCAGGACGCCGTCGAGCGGGTCTTCGCTCTTCGGCTGCACGTGAAAAATCCGGTAAAGCCGGACCACCGGCAACAACGATCCGCGCACCAGCGCCATCTCGGCGCGCTGCTGCACGGTCCAGATGGTTTCGGCGGTGGGACGGAACATCTCGCGCACCGCAAAGAGCGGCACGATGTAGCGTTCCTGCCCTACACCCACAACCAGGCCGTCGATGATGGCCAGGGTGAGCGGCAGTTTCAACAGAAAAGTGGTGCCCTGGCCCGGCGTGGAGCGGATCTCGATGCGGCCGCGGAGCTTCTCGATGTGGCGGCGCACCACGTCCATGCCGACGCCGCGGCCGGAGACATTGGTGACCTGCGCGGCGGTGGAGAAGCCGGGCTGGAAGATCAGATTGAAGATTTCACCGTCACTGAGTCCGTCGGCCGAGGCGATGAGACCCTTTTGAACGGCCTTGTCGACGATCCTGGTGCGATTCAGGCCGCGGCCGTCGTCGCCGATTTCGATCACCACCTGGCCGGCGCGGTGGTTCGCCTTGAGGGTCAGGCGCGCCGCCGCCGGCTTGCCGGCCGCCTGGCGTTCGGCAGGGGTGCCGATACCATGGTCGAGAGAGTTGCGCACCATGTGCATCAGCGGGTCGGCCAACTCCTCGACGATGGTGCGGTCGAGCTCGATTTCGTCGCCCTGGGTTTCCATCTCCACCTGTTTGCCGAACTGGCGGGAGAGGTCGCGGACGAGGCGCGCCATGCGGCGGAAGAGCGGGCCGACGGGCACCAGCCGCATCGCCATGGCGGTCTTCTGCAACTCCGCCGTAATGCGGGTCAGGTGGGAGATTTTGCGATGCAGGAGGGGGTTCTTAAGAGCCGCCAACTCCCGATCGTGGCGCACCAGCGACTCGGCGATGACCATTTCGCCGGCCATGTCGACCAGATAGTCCAGCTTGGCGGTGTCGACTTTGACCGCCATGGTCTCGTGACGCGGATCCGCCGCCGGCGCGGCCGCCGCGGCCTGGGGCGGCAACGGCTCACCGGTTTTTGCGGCGGCCTTGTGGGCTGGCGTGGAAGCCGGTGCGGGCGTGGGCATGGCGGGCGCGGGCAGGGGTGCGGCGGGCTCTTCTTTGTGGGCCGGCATGGCGGCCGGCAGTGCGGCAAGCCCGGGGGGTTCGGCGGCGCCGGATTCCGCGCCGAGCCGCGTGATCCTGGCGTGCAGGGCCTCGTCGCGCGCCGGCGCCTGGGACGCCTGACGATGCAGAACCGCATCCATGTGGACCAGCCATCGGCGGAGATAGTCGGCGCTCTCCAGGATGACGTCGATGCCCGCGGAGTTGATGGTCCATTGGGAATTACGGGCGCGGTCCAGAACGGTTTCCACTTCGTGGGCGAGCTTCTGGACCTCCCACAGTTCCAGAAAGCCGGCCAGTCCCTTGATGGTGTGGAAGCCGCGGAAAACAGCGTTCAATGCCTCGCTGTCGGAGGGCTCGCGCTCCAGGGTGAGGATCTGGGCCTCGATGTTGACCAGGTGCTCGCGGCTTTCCACGATAAAGTCCGACATGAGCTCCGGATCCTGCGCCGGCGACCAGTCCGGCGAGGGACTTTCCTGTGCGGGCTCCGCCAGAGCCTTCTGCAGGTTGGCCACTCCCTCCTGTAACACGGAGGAAAGCCGGAAGGGTTCGTCCGAAGGCGTCTGCGCCAGAGCGCGGAGCGCTTCCCCGAAAACAGCGGCCGCGCCCGCCACCGGTGCGGCATGTTCACGGGCCGCGGCAGCCGCAATCTTCTCCAGCACGGGCAGCCAGGCGGAAGGGCTGGCGCCATTCTCCGGCTCCCCGACGACTAACTGGAGGGCCATGTCTTCAATCTGTTGCCGCAACTCGCCAGTCTGGTTCACGGTGAGACCTCTCAGAGCTTGTTTTCCGTGTCATCCAGGGGAAACGCATCGCGGGGGAGTGACGAACTCGCCATTGCTTTCGGAGCAACCGCCTGCGCGCGGCCGGCCTGGTGCAAGGCGTGGCCCAAGGCCCCGAGGTCCGCCGAGTAGGCGGAAACAGGTGCGCCTGGCGCCGGAGAATGCGGTGTCCCGTTCTCCCGGGTGGAAGCTTCGCTATTGCCGCCCACCAGTTGGCGCACCCGCTGCGCGACGTCGTAAAGAGTTTGCGCTTGTGCGGCCAGTTCTTCGCTGGCGGCCGCGCTTTCCTGGGCGTTGGCGGCGCTGCGCTGCGTCACCGCCTCCATCTGGGTTACCGCGGTGGCAATCTGTTCGATGCCGCGCGATTGCTCCTGGCTGCCCACATCGACCTCGTCCACCAGCACCTTCACCTGGGTTGCGCTGCCCGTGATTTGCTGGATGGAACCGGCCACGAGTTGCAGCTTCTTGTTGCCCTCGGTGGATTTGGCGATCGATTCCTCAATCAGGGCCGCCGTATCTTTGGCGGCCTGGGCGCTGCGATGCGCCAGATTGCGCACTTCGTCGGCGACCACGGCGAAGCCCATGCCGGCTTCGCCGGCCCGGGCGGCTTCCACGGCCGCATTGAGGGCCAGGATGTTGGTCTGAAAAGCGATTTCGTCGATCACGCGAATGATCTTGGAAATTTTCTCGCTGGAGGTGTTGATTTCTTTCATGGATTGGACCATCTCTTCCAAGTTGTGGTTGGCCTCTTCCACGCGTTTCGCGGTCTCGGTCATCAGTCCCGATACGCTGCGTGTATTCTCCGCATTGCGGCGGGTAATGGCGGTGATCTGGGTGGTGGAGGAAGAAGTCTCTTCGAGCGTGGCGGCCTGCTGGGAGGTCCCCTGCGCCAACGACTGGCTGGCGGAGGCGACCTGGCCGGCCGCGGCGGCTACCTGGCCGGAGCCTTCCAGGAGTTCGGTGGCCGACTGGCGCAGCGTCGAATTCGCGCCGCGCACACTCCAGAGCGCGATGGCGGTAACCGCGACACCGAAGGCGGCCAGCAGCAGCGTGATCCACCGGCTGGAAGCCACCTGATCGCGCGCCGATTGCCGCTCCGCCTCGATGAGCCCTCTGGTGATTTCAATCACTTTGCCGCAATCTTCCCCCAGGGCCAGGTAGTGCGGCCTGGTCTTCTCCAGCAGCACTTTGGCGGCACCATCCGGATTGCCCGCATCGAGCAGTTGCTCCAGCTCCGAATAGGCCGGAACCCATTGCGCAAGCTGGGCTTCCATATCGGACGCGAGCCGTATCGCCTCTTCGGTAACCAGCAGGGGGACGAGCTCGGCGAGCGCCTTGCGAAACGACTCCGCACTCTCGCGGAAGAATTGCCTGGCGGAGGCGCTCTGGGTGGAATCCTTGGCGTAGGCGAACATGACAGCGCCCCGCTGGCCGGCCGCCATGTTGGCTCTGCCGGTGTTCAGTATTCCCAATAGCTCAATTTTTCGCGTCGTCTTTCCGGCGGCGGTCTCCAGTGAATCCGACAGAGCGTTCGCCGTGTGAAAAGCGCACCAGATGGTTAGCGCCAGCACGGCCGCGAGCGCGGCAAACGTGCAGTTGATCTTGGCGCCGAAGGTCAAACTGTTTTTCTTCATATCGAACCGTCTCCAAGCGATGCCGGCCTAGCGCAGCATCGAGTTCAAGTTGTGCAGGTCTTGAGTGGAGAGGACGCGCTCGATGTCCAGCAAGATCTTGACCTTGCCCTTGACTTTGGCCATGCCGAGCAGATAGCCGCCGGCATACTCCTCGCCGAAATCCGGGGTGTCTTCGATCTCCGAACCGGCCAGGTTGAGGACCTCGCTGACGCCATCCACCACAATCCCCATGAGGACCGCGCCGCTCTCTCCCCGGACCTGGGTCACGATGATGCAGGTGCGCTGCGTGTACTCGGCCGCGGGCAGGCCGAACTTGAGGCGCAGATCGATCACGGGGACGACCTTACCGCGCAGATTGATCACTCCCTTGATGTGGGCCGGCGTCTGGGGTACGGCGGTGATCTCCTGGAGGCCCATGATTTCGCGTACTTTCAGGACGCGGATGCCGAACTCTTCATTGGAAAGCTGGAAGGTGAGATACTTGCCGGCGCGCGCATCGGACTGAGCGGCGGCGGCATCGTTGGCGGTCATCGAAGTGGACATAGGTGGCTCCGGGGTAGCGGGATTTCAAATCTCCAGCGCGCAGGTGGGATTCCCAACGTGATGGACGGCGTGGGATTTTTCGCTGGGCGCCAGGCACATCTTGATCAGCAGCGGATCTCCGTCCCAAAGGAAACGGACGTAAATCCACTCGGTGGTACCGGCGCTCCGGGTCTTGAAATTGCGTCCGAACACCACCGTGGGAATGCTCAGCCCGAGGGGGCCGAGCTCGGCTTCGAGATCGGTTTTGACGCTGCCGATGATCATGTTGGTGAGTTCGGCGACGGCATCGAGCACATCCTCGTTGACGGCCGCGGCCTCGGTCATGAGCATGGCCGCGCAGACGCGGCAGGCGACCGCGGCCGAGCAGGTCAGGCTTCCGGTGCCGGCCCAGCTTCCGGCGATGCCAATGAACGAAACTACGCCGTCGTTGAGATCGGAATCGGTCCCTTCGGGAGTGCCCACGATGGTGACTTCGCCGCCGGACAACTCGCTCCCGAGCATGGTCGAGAAGACATCGCCAGCCGACCGGATGAGGGATTCGACAATTGTGGTGTGGACGTTCATAAAGTTAGCGCCGGCTCCAGAATTCCCACCAGCTTCTCCTTGATTTGATCGGCCGTGAACGGCTTGCGGACGTAACCGGCGGCTCCGAGCCGGACGGCTTCGGCGACCTTGGTTTCGCCGCCTTCGGTGGTGATCATCACGACCGGTATGCGCTGCCACTGCGGGGATGCTTTCAGCGAGGCCAACAACTGCAGACCGTCCATCTTGGGCATGTTGATATCGCTGAGGACCAAGTCGATCCGATGCTGCGCCATCAGCGCCAGCGCCTCCTGGCCATCGCCCGCCTCGTGGATGGTTTGAATGGCCATACCGGTCTGGCGGAGCACCCGCGTCAGAATCTTGCGGATCGCAGCGGAATCGTCTACAACCAAAACGTCGGAATCCATGTGCCTCCTTACATAGCTATTCATCGGATGGGAACCGGTTTTTCATTAGATCGGCGAGCGGAAAAAACGTAGACGGCGGGAGAAATGCGGCGGGACGGGCGGCGGCGGGGCGGGGCTAAAGGTTTTTGCGGGCGCGGCCGATTAGTGTACCAGGAGCCTAGAGTGTGAGCCGACAACTATCGCAGCAGGAAATCGACGCGGCGTTTCAGAACCTACAGGGCCGCAAGCGCGAGGCGCCGGCGGTAAAATTCGATTTCCGGCGCCCGGACCGCATTCCGAAGTCCCAGGTGCGCGCCATACACCTGTTGCACGACACCTTCGTGCGCAATCTGGTTTCAAGCCTCTCCGCCTATCTGCGCTCCTATCTGACGGTGAATCTGGTGAGCGTGGAGCAGTTGTCGTACGCGGAGTTTCTGGACGGGTTGCCCTCGCCCACCTGTATCGTTTCTCTCGGACTAAGCCCGTACGACGGCAACGGCGTGCTGGAACTGAACCCCAGCCTGGTGTTTCCCATTCTCGAGATGCTCCTGGGTGGCACCGGGAAGAGCTCGACAACCATCCAGCGCGACATTACGGAAATCGAGCAGCGTCTCCTGGACGGATTGTTCCGCATCATTCTGCAGGATCTGCGGGAGGCCTGGAAAGCGGTCACCAACGTGGATTTCACCATCGAGAGCATGGAGACCGAGCCGCAGTTGCTGCATCTGCTGGCGCCCAACGAAGCGGTGGTATCGATCGGCATCGAGGTGCGCATCGGGGAGGCGGTGGGGATGATGAACATCGCGATGCCCTCGATCGTCATCAAGATGATGCGCCAGAAGTTCGACCAGCAGTGGTCGGTGCGCAAGACGCACGCGAGCGAGGTGGAACAGCGCCGCGTGCTGCGCGTGCTGCGCCAGGCCAAGCTGCGGCTGGAGGCGCGCCTGGAGGGGCCGACGCTGGCCGTGCGCGATCTGCTGGAATTGCGCGAAGGCAACCTGTTGACCTTCGATTATCCCGTGGACCGGCCGATCGAGCTGACGGTCAACGGCGCCCACAAGTTCACCGGGCAGGTGGTGAGCACCGGCAAGAAGCGCGCCTGTCTGGTGGAACTGGTGCGGCCGACCCCGAGTCAGCGCAGGATCACGGAGGACGGGGAAGATCCGGATGGTTCGGGCGCGGGCGGATAGTTCTCGCCTAGCGCGCTCAGAAAGGCGCGGCCGCGGCGCCGGCCGTTGTCGCGATCCAGGGCGAGGTGTTGGAGAAAGACCAGTAAGCCGAGCACGTCGGCATCGCGCGTCTTCGTCATGCCGGCTTGCCGTTGCTCTGTGCCGCAGTATTCGGCGAGCGCATCCTGGACCGCGGCGTAGATGGAGCCGGCGAGCGGGTTGTTGGGGCGGCTCTCGTAATAGACGCCGCTTTGGAGCGTACGGTAGGTGCGGATGAGGCCGTCCAGCGCCTCCTGGACGTCGCTATCGACGACGCCGGGAACGTGCATGGCGGCATCGAAAAAGACGGCCGAAAGGAAGGTGAGCAGTGGCTCGTTGGCGCGCAGCAGTTGCTCGGAGACATGGATATCGCGGTTGGGAAATTCGGCGGAGTTGCGTACCGGCGCTTTCTCATGCCTGCGCCCCTCGCGGAGGAACTCGCAATCGAGCGGGCAAGACACCGTGACCTCGCGTTCCTGGCCGCAACACGGGGAGCAGATCTCCCCGCGCACGCCCGGACAAAAACGCCGCGCACGGCGGGTCTGACAAATGGAGCACTCCATTTCTTTAGTATAGAAGGAGGATGATCCGGACCAACCTTTTCTTCAAAGTCGAAGTCGAGCACGACCGCGACGAGCCGCCCGACCGGCTGGGGCGCGAAATCTGCCGGCAGATCATGAAATTCTACGGGGTACGGGAGGCGGAACTAACCAACTTCACCAAAGCGGACGATTAGCGGCGGGGCACAGCATCAGTTCATAGGTGCGCTGGAAGAAGGCGTCGGTCATGCCGGCGATGTAATCGCACACCACGCGGTGCGCCGGGGCGTGGAGCGCCTGCCGGGCATAAGGCTGGGGCATGCGTTCGGGGCTTGCCAGAAAGAAACGGAACAGTTCGGCGATGCGCTCCATGGAAAGGCGGCGGTCTCCGCCCAAAGCGTCGGAGGCGTAAACCCGGGTGTACAGGAAGCGCTTGAGCGCCCGGCTGGTTTCGCCGGCTTCGGGGGTGAATCGGGCCAACCGCTGCGGGTGAGCGCGCACGTCCTCGAAAGCGGCGGCGCCAGTGGCTTCGGCGGCGGTTACGGTGCCTTCAATCAGGCCGGAAACCAGGAGGTCGATCAACTGGCGCAAGGTTTCGTGGAAGCGCTCGCGCTCGGTGGCACCGGGGAACTGAGTTTCCACCGCTTCGTGGATTTCCCGGTACTGGGGTACGGCTTCGGACACGTCCGGGGCGGCGATCAGGCCGGCGGACCAGGCGTCGTCGAGGTCGGCCGTGTTGTACGCCACCTCGTCGGCCGGGTCGATCAGTTGGGCTTCGAGCGGCGGGCGGCATCCGGGCAGGTAGGCATCCAACTGGACGTTCTCGCCGGCGCCGAAATCCCGGGAGTGTTTGACGATCCCTTCGCGGACTTCGAAGCTGAGGTTCAAGCCGGGGAAGCGGGCGTAGCGCTGCTCGAAGGTTTCGACGATGCGGAGGGCGTGCAGATTGTGGTCGAAGCGGTCGCCGAAGCGCTCCATTTCGCCGTTCAGCGCCTCTTCTCCGGCATGCGCGAACGGGGGGTGGCCGATATCGTGGGCCAGCGCCAGGGCTTCGGTGAGATCCTCGTCGAGTTCGAGGACGTTGGCCAGGGTGCGGGCGATCTGCGCGACCTCGATGGTGTGGGTGAGGCGGTTGCGGAAATGGTCGCTTAGGCCGGGAGTGAAAACCTGGGTCTTGGCCTCCAGACGGCGGAATGCGCGGGAGTGGATCACGCGGTCGCGGTCGCGCTGGAAGGCGTTACGGTAGGGGTGTTCAGGTTCGGGGTATCGCCGCCCCCGGCTTCGTTGCACCGGAAATCGCAGCCGCGCCAGCATGCAAAAGCGGCGGCTACTGCGCCGGTATTTCGGCCAGCAGCGAGAGCGCCACCTGCCCCACGGTGCCTTGCCGGGTGCGCAAGGGATCGAGCAATTTGCGCGCCTCGGCGGGTTTCCTGGGCGCCAGGAAGCGCGCCAGCGAGACGGTGGCCTGGTCGGTGGAGACGAAAATCGTCGGGTTGGCGATCAGATCGCGCATGATTTTTTCACCCTGGTCGGCGCGGCCGTCGGCAAAGTAGATTTGCGCCAGGGAAAGCTTGGAGAGCGACGCATATTTTTCATCGCCTTTCTGCGCCACTTCCTGAAACAGCTTCTCGGCTTCGGCCAGTTTCCCCTGGTCGGCCTTGATCGAACCCAGATAATACCGGGCGATGAGGCCCTCCGCGCTGCCCGAGTGCCGGGTTTCGATATCGGTAAAGACGCGTATCGATTCCTGGTCCTTGGCTTCCTGCGTGGGGAAGGCCAGGCCACCGTTGCCGGACTGGCCGACGGGCGCTTCCTGGACGCGAATGGCACCGGTCAGCAACTGCTGCCGGGTGCTGTGCTGCGACCGCTGGTAGATGGTGGTGCCGACGATCAGAACGATCACGCCGACGGCAATGGCGCCGTATTTGACGGCCTCGTCCTTGTGGTGCTCGAAGAACGAGATGCCATGTTCGACTTCCAGGGCGAACTTGTCGGATTTTAATTCCTTGCGCGTAATTCTGGACACGAAAACCTCAGGATGTAATGGAAGTTCCATCTTAGCACGCGCCGCCGCGCCGGGCGACATGGGCCGGGGGACGCGAATTCGGCAAAGAACCCCCTGGCGTCGCGCCCCTGCCCTCGCCTGGACCGCTCCAGGCCCTGCCGGATGCCTTACCGGACATCGGCGCGGGCAGCGATATCGAGCAGGCGTTGCCAGGCTCCCGCATCCGGCACGATGGCTTCAGCTCTGCCTTTGACGGTAAGCGCCACGGGCCGCTCTCTTCTTGAGCTGTTTCATAAAATCGCCCGAGCGGCGGCGGAAAGCCGGAGAGTGCCGAACGCCTGGGGAACGTGAAAGGAGGTCCCCATGGGAGGGCGCCATGCGTAGTAGGCTTTCTTCTCCCCGGCGCCAGAGATCCGGAACAGACCGATGCGCAGTTCCCTGCCCTCTTCGGGCGGCCGGGTGTCGATTGCCCGAAATGGGATGCGCATCTCGCCGTACCAGACCTTGTGCGGCGCATCGATGCGGCCTTTGACTGTATAGCCCGAGTTCCAGGCCATGCCCACCTGGGTCTTCGGGTTGTCGCGATCGATGTCCAGGTCCACCCACTCGCTCTGCGGCGATACTTGCAACTCCTTGTAGCGGGCGATGTGCTCGAAATCGCTGCCGATGAAAGCTTCGGCGACATCCCACTTCCATAACTCCGGGGTTTCGGCGGCGGGATTGGGATCGGGCTTCAGATTCAACTCGTCGTAGGGACAGATATAGAGTAAGTAGAGATACTCAGCGCTCCAGCGCGAGCGTATCTCCGTCGGCGCTCCTGGAATAAGTTGACCCAGATAGTTATGGTCCGCCGTGACATGAGGCGCGGCGGACCACAATTCCGAATTGGGGTCGGCGGTAAGAGCGAAATCGCGGCGCGTGTAAGTGCTTTCCAGCACGGCGGAGGGATCGGCGGCGGCCAGAAACATCATAGAAGTGAGCATCCAGTGCACAGGTTAACCTTTCCCGCCGGCCGCCGAGAGCTTGCCGAGCGCCTTCCACTTGACGTCGTCCATGGCGCCGTCGGAAAACAGCGAGACGCCGGACGCTCCCGCTCTCAGGGCCAATTGCACGGTTTCGGTGAACACGGCTTCCGTCATCCCCTCTACGAACAGGCCGCTGTAGACGGGTTGCTTGACGGTCGCCACGCCTTCCCGCGTCTGCTGCGCCACCCACTCCGGCCCCGCGTTGTAGAACGAGTTATAGAGCATGGGCAAAAATGCGTCGAGGTTCCACTTACCCCAATCCTGCCGGACCATGATGCGCGCCATGCTTGGTCCGGGGAAAACCGCGGCGGTGATTGTCTTACCCTTGGCGCGCGCGGCCGGCGCCAGATAGCCGTTGACCAGGCCGGTAACCATGTCCCAGCGGAATTCGAGCCACGGCTGCTCCAGCTTGGGGTCTTTCATGGTCATCGGGTCGGCGCCGTACTTCTGCTGGAACTGTTTGCGCTCGTAGTCCGAATACCCGTAATCGTAGGGCGGATACACCTTGTCTTGCACGATGTTGTATTTCTTCCAGAGGGCGGAAGGCAGTATCGCGTCCGGGTGGCGGATGTAATCCAGGTGAATGCCCTTCAACTCCGCAATGTTGGCAAGTTCTTTGACCGTACCCTGCACGAATTCGCGAACCTCCGGGCGGCCGGGATCGAGGAACTTATAGTAGGGCACGTAGGCCGGCTTGTCGACCGCCGACTCGCCCTTGGCGTTCACGTTGTACCAATCCGGATGCTTCCTGATCACGTCCTCGAGCAGGCAAGGCATGGACCACATCCAGGCATGCACCTCGATGGATTCCGCGCGCGCCAGCGGCAATAGCGTCTCCAGCCAGGCGGTCTTGACCGGCAGGCGGGTGCTGCCGAAATAGGCGCTGCGGCCGTCGTAGATTTCCGGAATGATGGCGCGGATTCCGGATTCCCGCATGAGCGCGAGGCGGCGCTTCCAATCGTCGGCGGACCGCCGGGCGGCGTCGTTGGGAATCCACACCCAATTTTTCCTGTCGCCGGCGGCACGGGCAAGGCTGCTTCCCGCCATGGCGGCGACACACGTTCCCGCGGATCGGACAAATGCTCGTCTGGTGAGTGGCATGAGCCTATGGTATTACCAAATCTGGTGGGACAGGCCATCGCCTTTCGCGGTCTGTCGCGCGACCGTGCATTGGCGAACCCCGACAGACCACAAAAAACCCATGGTCTTTCCCACCTAAGGCCGCCGCCTCACGCCTGCGCGAACTGCGATTGGCGGGGCGGCTGGTAGGCGACGGCAAGGTGCGGCGTCTCCAGCCTTGCATGCCCCTGGAGCTTCGACGTCAGGCAGCTTTCCAACATGCCGCTGGTCACGAGCGTGCGATCCACCGGATAGGGCGCCGCTCCGCTAGCGATCATCTGCTCCACCTGGTGCATCAGGCAAGCGGAGTACGTGACGTTGGGCTCCGGAGTCAGCAGGAACTGGGTAGATTGCGAGCGCGGTACGCCGCTCAGGCGCGCCGCGAAGTTGAAATCCTTGAGGGCGCCGTCGAGCATCAGCATGGTGGCCTTGAGACCGTCGCGATATTCGATGAAGTACGCCGCCGGCTGCTTCGCCAACACCTGCAACTGGCCCGACGCCACCAGATCCTGGGTGCGGCCATCGACAACGGTGAGCCCGAGCGGCGTGTCGCTGCGCGAGAGCGCCGAGGTCAGCAACGCCTTCGAGTAGCGGCCTTCGTCGCCGGCTTTCCAGACGGCATCGCCTTCCAGCAATTGCACGGCTTTGACGCCGGTTTCGCCGCCGCGCCGCCGCTCCACCATGCATTGCAAGCCTTCCAGGGCGTGGAAGTCCATGGCGTCAGAGCCGCCCACTCCCACCATCAGCGCTTCCTCGATATGGCTGCCCAGCGGCAGGTCGATGGAGGGAAGCCGCCAGGTCACCGGCAGCGACGAGCCGGCCAGCATCGGGAAATGCAGGCGCCGCGAGGCGTCGACCATCGCCCGGGCCTTTTCGAAGCTGTAAGAGAGGTGCTTGTCGTTATAGAGGGGCACGGCGCGGCCGTCCTGCTCGAACACCTTGACGCACTGCTCGAAGAACTCGTAGCGCGGATAGAGCGTTTGCCCCTTTTCGTTGCGCGGATAGTTGCCGTGTTCGGCAATGATCAGCACCGCGTCCACGGCCAGCTCTTTGCCGCCGCAGCGCAGGGCTTCGGCGATGGTGGGATAGACCTGGAAACCGAATTCGCGGGCACGCTCGCCGCTCAGATCGCCCTCCGGTTTCTGGTCCACGTAGAGCGACACCACCTGCATATCGGGCTTGTGCCAGGCGCCGCCGTACGGATAGCCCACCAGGAAGCGGTCGCCCATATGCTGGGCGTGCGAGAGGTAGCGGTAGACGGTGGCGACGATGGCGATGCGCTTGGGCCGGCTCGCGGGAGCCGCGGCGGCCAGGGTAGTGGTCTGCAAAAAGCTGCGTCGCGTCAGCATGCTCATGTCCTCCAGAAAGTGGACTCTTTGGTGGGTTGGTAGCGTATGGCGAGATGCGGCGTGTCATAACGCGTCTGCCCGCGGAAGAGGCTCTCCACGCCGGCCGCGGTCAGCCCGGTGGTGAGCAGCGTCCGTTCGATGGGATAAACCGCCTTGCCGGTGAGATACATGGTCTCGCAGTGATTCACCAGCGGGCTGAAGAAGCTGGCCAGCGTGGTGCGGCCATCGGGCATCGGCAGGTACATCTGGGTGGACCACGGTTGGCTCGCCCCGTTCACGTAGGCCGCGAAATTGAAATCCCGCACCAGCCCGTTCATCAGCAGCACGGTGCACTTCAGTCCGTCGGCGTGCTGGTAACGGTACGCCACCGGATCTCTCACCAGCCGCCGCATATCCTCGACCGCCGGGAAGATATGGTTGAAGCCCGCCCGCGCCGGCACCAGCGTGTGGCTGCGGCACAGCGCGGCATCCATCAGCGGCTTGGGCCAGACACCGTTGCCCAGCGCCTCCCAGAATTTGTCGCCGCGATAAGCCTGTACCCACTCCACGCCGGTCTCCCCGCCGCGCCGCCGCTCCACCATGCACTGCACGGTTTCCAGGCCGTGAAAATCGTAGCTATCGACGCCGCCGTAGCCCACGCACAGCGCTTCGGTGATGCGCGCGCCCAGCGGCATTTCCACGGAGGGCGTGCGCCACGTCACGGGCAGGCTGCTTCCCGCCATGAAAGCAAATCCCAGTTGGCGCGAGGTGTCGACCATCTGGCGCGCCCACTCCCAATTCCACGAGAGGTGCTTATCGCTGAATACCGGCACGACGCTCCCGCTATCGCGAAATACCTTCACCATCTGTTCGAAAAACTCGTGGCGCGGGTATTTCGTCTGCCCTTTTTCATTACGCGGATAGTTGCCGTGCTCACCCACGATCACCACGCCATCCACGGCCAGCTTGCTGCCGCCCGCGGTCAGGGCTTCGGCGATGCTGGGATAGATTCGCATGGCGGGGTGGCGCGACGCGCGCTCGCGGCTCAGGTCGTTGGCGCCGACCTGATCGACGTAGAGCGATACCAGATCCATGGGAGGATAATGGTGCGTACCGTTCCAGCCGTAACCATCCAGCAGGCGGTCGACGATGTGTTGCGCGTGCGAGTATTTGAAATAGGCGGTGACAATGGCGGCGAGCTTTGGACGCACCAAATTGCTCATGAGAAGGTTCCTGAGCCACGATTATATGCCAGCGCTCCGCGGATTGGTATTTCTGGCCGCCGCCGCGGCCTTGGCGAGCGCGCAAGTTCCGGACGGGCCGGCCGTTTCCCAACGGGCGCGCGCCTTGCACTCTGGCGCACTGGTCTTCGATGGCCACATTCATGCCGTGGACCGCGAGTTCTATCACGGCGGCGATATCGGCCAGCGCAAACCCGACGGCCAGTTCGACCTGCCGCGCGCCAAAGAGGGTGGACTCGGCGCGCTCTTCTTTTCCCTCTTCGTGATGGAAGACTACTATCCCGCCCACTTCGAAACCAAACAGGCGCTGCGTATGCTGGATTGCGCTCTCGAACAGATCGGCCGCAATAGCCAGAGCATCGAAATTGCCCGCACGGCATCGGATATCGAACGCATTCACGGGAGCGGCAAGATCGCCGCGGTCCTCGACATCGAAGGCAGCTTCGATCTGGACGGCGATCCGGCCGTGATCCGGCAGATGTACCGCCTGGGGCTGCGGTCGGTGCAGCTTTCCGCGCACAACTGGACGAGCAACTATGCCGACGCCTGTTGCTCGGCGCCGAAATGGCACGGCTTGAACGACCGGGGCCGCGCGGCGATTCGCGAAATGAACCGCCTCGGCATGGTGATCGACGTCTCGCACGCCTCCGACGAGGCGATTTCGGCGGCCATCGACACCAGCACGGACCCGGTCGTGGCCACCCATCACGGACTGCGCGCCGTCAACGACATTCCCCGCAATATGCCGGACTCGCTGCTCAGGAAACTGGCGGCTAAAGGCGGCGTGTTCGGTTTCCAACTGGGCAACGAATTCCACAACCGCAAGGCGTTCGAGTGGGGCATGGAGCACGCCGGGAAAGCCTTCTGGGACAACTCCGCAGCCTTGCAGCGCGGCACCCAGGTTTCGATTTACGAGCTCGACAAAATCGTGGGGCCGCTGTTCCCGATGCGGCCCGCCGAGATCCCGCAGGATATTCGGCTGAGCGTGGACGAATGGGTGGGCGTGGTCGATCGCGCCATACAGTTGGTGGGCGAAGACCACGTCTCCCTGGGCAGCGATTTCGATGGCGGGCCGCCGTTGCCGCGCGGCATGCGCGACATACGCGATCTGGCCATGATCACCGACGCCATGCTGCGGCGGGGCTACTCCGAGGAGCGGATCCGCAAATTCCTGGGCGGCAACCTGCTCCGCGTGTTTCGCCAGATCACGGAAAAAGGAAGGTAGTTTTCCGGCGGATCGTGCTGTTTTTGAGCCTTTCATCCGATATGAACTACGTGGAGACCAAATCCGCACGGCGCGACATGGCCGGGTGCATGCCGGAGGAGCGGCGGGGAGACACTGCGCAATTGCCGGCCGAAAGAAAACCGGGACGATGCTGGGCGCGCTATGCCTTGATAATGGCGATCGCTATTGGTGAGGGCCGCGGCTGGCAATCGCCGGCGAAATTGCCCACCCTCACCACCGCGCGAACCGTCCACAGCCTGCCAACCACGGAAGCGGCGCGCGTGTACCCGGTGCACCTGCAAGCCGTGGTGACGTACTACGACCCTTACATCGATGTCCGGCACGGGGCGCTTTTCGCGCAGGATTCGACCGGCGGTATTTTTGTGTCGGTTCCGAAGACGCCGGTTCTGCCGTTGCGCGCGGGTATGTTGGTCGATGTGGTGGGCGTCACCTCCGCCGGAGACTACGCCACGATGATTGAGGGATCCGCCGTCCGGGTGATCGGAAACGCCCCCCTGCCGGAGGATGCCCCACGCGTCAGCCTCTCCCACCTGTTGACGGGCGCGGACGACGGGCAATGGGTAGAGGTTTCCGCGCTGGTGCGTTCGGTCGCGGTTTCGGAGTGGAATGCGACGTTCGATCTTGCCATGACCGACGGCATCGTACGCGCCACCACGGTTCGCCAAAAGGGTGTGGACTACGACCGGCTTGTCGACGCCAGAGTAAGGATTCGGGGCAGTGCGGCCCCGATATTCAATTCGAACCATCAAATGAGCGGCGCTCGTCTCTTCTTCCCATCGTTGGAGGCGGTGAAGATTGTGGAGCCAGCGCCGGACGATCCGTTTGCGCTGCCCATCCGGCCGGTCGACGGGTTGCTGCGGTACGTGCCGGGGCGGACCTTTCTCCACCGGGTGCGCGTACGCGGACGGGTGACACTGCAATGGCCGGGGCGATTACTCTGTATTCAGGACGCCACCGAGGGGCTCTGCGCGCCCATCTTACAGACCACGCCTGTGGAACCAGGGGACGTGGTGGACGTGGTGGGCTTTCCGGAGTCCGGCGAATTCCGGCCTATCCTGACGGACGCCACCTTCCGGCGGGCCGGCGCGGGCCAACCGATCGCCGCCATACCCGTCACCGCGGAGTCGGCGTTCCGCGGGGATCGCGATTCCGAGCTGGTGCGCATCGAGGGGGAACTGATCGGCCAGGACCGGGCCACTACCGACCCGGCCCTGGTGTTGGCCTCGGGAAAGTTTCTCTTCCCCGTCATCCTGCCCAACGGCGCGGCGGGCCGCGCCATTCCCGAGTGGAAAGAAGGCAGCAGACTGCGGATTACCGGTATCTGCTCCGTGCAGGTCGATTCGCAGGGCACATCGATGGGGGAGGGGACCACGCTGCCGAAGTCGTTCCGGATCCTGGTGCGTTCGCCGCAGGACCTGGTGGTGGTGAGGATGCCATCCTGGTGGACTGCGCGTCATCTGCTGGAAGTGCTGGGCGTGGTGCTGGGAGTGACCTTATCGGTGCTGGGCTGGGTCTTCGTATTGCGGCACCGGGTGAAGCGGCAGATGCAGGTCATCCGGAATCAGTTAGCACAGGCAGCGGCGCTGAAGGAAGCGGCCGAGGCGGCAAACCGCGCCAAAAGCGATTTTCTGGCCAACATGAGCCATGAGATCCGCACCCCCATGAACGGAGTGATGGGCATGATCGACCTGGCACTGGAGACGCATCCTTCCGGGGAGCAGGAGGAGTGCCTGCTGATTGCGCGCAGTTCGGCGCATGCGCTGCTCACCGTGATCAACGACATTCTGGACTTTTCCAAGATCGAGGCGGGCCGGCTGGAACTGGATGCGGTGGATTTCGATCCGTACGATTGGCTGGAAGACACGGTCAAGGCGTTCGCGCACTCCGCCGCAGTGAAGCGGATTGAACTGCTTTGCGAAGCCGGCCCCGGCGTGCCCGCCCTGGTGCAAGCCGATCCGACGCGGCTGCGCCAGGTGATCACCAATCTGCTGGGCAATGCGCTGAAGTTTACGGAAAGCGGAGAGGTGTGTGTCGGCGTCGTGCAGGAAAGCCGGACCGGCGACGCCTGCCAACTGCACTTCACTGTGAGCGACACGGGCATCGGGATACCGGCGGAAAAACAAGAGCTCATCTTCGAGGCGTTCTCCCAGGCGGACGCTTCCACGGCGCGCAGGTATGGGGGCACCGGCCTCGGTCTCACCATCTGTTCCCGGCTGGTGCAGATCATGGGCGGAAAGATCTGGGTAGAGAGCGAGCCCGGAAAGGGAAGCAGCTTTCATTTCACGGTGGCGGTGAAAGCCGTGTCTCCGGAGACTGCCGATGCCGTCTCCGCGCCCGGTCCGCTGGCCGGAGTTCCCATTCTGGTGATGGAAGGCAATGCGACCCATCGGCGGATCCTCGACGGAATTCTTTCGTCCTGGGGGATGAGGGTAGCCGTGGCGGCGGAGGCAGCGGCGGCGAGCGACGCTCTGGAGCGGGCAGAGCGTGCCGGCGAGCGGTTCCGCGTGCTGCTGGTGGACGCGTCCGTGCCGGGAACGGATGGACTGGCTTTTGCGCGGCAAGTGAAGATGTCCCGCCAGCCTGCGCCCGCGATCACCATAATGCTCTCCGCGAGCCAGCGGGGAGATCCCGCCAGATACCGGGAGGAGGGCGTGGCCAACTGCGTGAGCAAGCCCCTGCGCCGTGCCGACCTTAGAGCCGCGCTGCTCCAGGCGCTGTGTTCGGAATCGGAGCCGGCGGCGCCGCCCGCGGCCGGCGAGTTCCCGTCCAAGGAGACCGGCCATCGCCGGCTGCGGGTTCTGTTGGCCGAAGACAACCCGGTTAACCAGACGGTGGCGCGGAAGTTCATGGAGCGCCGGGGCCATACCGTGACGGTGGCGGCAAATGGGCAGGAGGCCGTCGAACTGGCCCGTCAGCAGACCTTCGATCTGGTCCTGATGGACGTGCAGATGCCTGAAATGGACGGCTTCACGGCAACCGCGGAGCTTCGGGCCGGGGAAGCCGGGACCGGCCGGCACCTGCCGATTATCGCCATGACGGCGCATGCCATGAAAGGCGATGAGGAGCGGTGCCTGCAGGCCGGGATGGATGGGTATCTCGCCAAGCCGATTCATCCTTCCAGTCTATTTGCGTTGGTCGAGGAGGTGTGCGGCGAGCGCGCCGAAAGGGCTTGAGGAGCGCACCGTCAATCTATCAACAAACCCCTGGGCCTTTCTTTGCCAGCTCCACGTCTTAGCGAGAAACCCATTCTTGCGCGCGCGGCCACCCACAACGCGGCCAGCGACCCCAGGGCAAATGCGGCGATGGCCCGAATCGCAGACGCGTCGCGGACGCCGCCAAACCACACGCCCGCGCCGCCAACGGCGGCGGCCACGCCAGCCATGCGCTCCGCCTCCAGCAGCAGGAACTCACGCCGGCTTTCCAGCACTCCGCCCAGGCAGAAAAGGCTGCTGAGGGTGAAGGCGAAATAGGCCGCGTTCCACCAGTTACCCTGCTTCGCCAGGAGCGCCAGAAAATGGCTATTAGCGGCCATGATAGCCAGGAACCGAGCGGATACGTACACGCTGAGCGCCAGGTTGCGCGGCGGATCGTAGCGCGAGAAATCGCGGCTCGGGTGGTAGGGCGCCTTGGGGAAACGCGCGGCCACGTCCGGCGGACGCCACCGCGAGAGCCACCGCCCGGCTGTAGATGGTATCCATGTCCCCCCTGGGAGACATGGATACCTAGTGGCCCAGCCGCCCAGACTTGCCGGGAACAGTTCAGTGTGTGCAGAAATTGCCTGAACCCGCTTATTTTCGAGCCGGGCGCACGCTGTCCCTTTGACTTGCAAACTGGCCCTCCACATGCAATGACCAGCACAGCCAGGCCGCACCAGGTTGCCTGAAATCGTTTTAGCGGATAGTTGTTTCAAAACACACAGGAGAAAACCAGTGAAACCGAGTACGAACGATCAGATCAAAGGCGAGATGCATGAAGTGAAAGGCAAGATCAAAGAGAAAGCCGGAAAGGTTACGGCCAACCCTGACCTGACTGCCGAAGGCCAAGACGAGAAAGTGGCCGGCACAGTCCAAAAGAAAGTCGGCCAGATCGAGAAAGTGTTAGAAAAGTAACATCTGGGAATAACTTCCCAGCCAGGCGCAAGTTACCGTACAGAGGAAAGGAAGATATAAAATGCTGATACTACTTATCGTTTTGTTGTTGGTTTTGGGTGGCGGCGGCGGCTACTATGGCTACGGCCGCTGGGGTTACGGCGGGGGCGCCGGCATCGGGCTAGGTACCATATTACTGCTTCTCGTCGTCGCCGCCATGTTGGGCCTTTTTCACTAAGACCAGGCCTGCCACTCGCCAACTGCCGATCTCCGGGCCGGCGCCGTAGCAGGCTGTTCTCTTTCGCACCAATCCTCTTCGCACCCGGATCGGAAAGCGTCCGGGCTGCGATATACTGGCCTCGGAAAACAAGGCCGGCGTCCCTCCGCCCCTGTTCAGGAGGCCTGATGCCAAATCCTCGGTTCTCGCGCCGGGATCTCGTGAAAGCCGTGGGTGCGCTGGCGGGAGGGTCTTTGCTTTCCCAGACCGTGAGTTGCAGGCCGCCGGCGATGTCGCGGACACCAGAGGCCGCTGCGCAGGTCGGCGGCCGCGCGGATTACACCCTGACCATCGCCGTCACGCCGGTCGAACTGGCCCCGAATCGCATCGTCTCCACCACTACTTATAACGGCCAGTTCCCGGGGCCTTTGCTGCGTTTCAAAGAAGGTCAGCCGGTCACCATCGACGTGAACAACCAGATGGACACGCCCGAATAACTCCACTGGCATGGGCAGTTTCTCGCTACCGATGTCGATGGCTCGGCGGAAGAAGGCACGCCGTTCATCCCCGCCCATGGAAGCCGGCGCATTATCTTCGTCCCGAAGCCTTCCGGGTATCGCTCTTACCACACGCATGTTCGCGCCGGGGCAACCCTGAGTGCGGGACAGTACACAGGCCTGGTCGGTCCGGTATATGTCGAGCCGAAGAACAACCCCGGTAACTACGACCGCGAGGTTTTCCTGACGCTGAAGGAATTCGAACCTACATACAGCCGCGGCGGTGACATGGCCATGGACTTTTTGTTGCCCGCCGCGACGCTAAAGGAGCTGAAGGATTCCGGCGAGAGCGCCATGAAGGACTCCCTGGCCAGAGGCATGCCTCATGGGTTCGAGGTCGGGTATGGTTCCTTCACCATCAACGGACGAATGCTGGGCAACGGTGAACCGATACGGGTGAAGCAAGGCGAGCGGGTACTTTTCCATGTGCTGAACGGCAGCGCCATGGAGATCCGCAGTCTGGCATTGCCCTGACACGCGTTCACAGTGGTGGCGATGGATGGCAACCCCATCCCCATGCCGGTGACCGTGCCAGGACTTTGGCTGGGCACGGCGGAACGAGTCTCCGCCATTGTCGAGATGAATCACCCTGGTATTTGGATCATGGGCGATATGGCGGACGACGACCGGCGGCACGGCTTGGGCACGGTGGTGGAATACGCCGGCCGGCAGGGTAAGGCACACTGGGCCGCGCCCAAGCCGTTCCACTGGGACTACACGCAGTTCGGAAACCGGGGGGCGGCGGTGGCAACGCCGGATCAAGTCATCGAAATGACTTTTGCCAAGCAAAACGCGGCCGCAGCCGGCTTCAACCGGTGGACCATCAACGATGCCGCATTCGCGGAAGATCGCATGCATCCGATGTTTCGCGTAACGCAGGGCAAACGCTACCGGCTGCGCCTGCGCAACGCCAGCGACGACATCCATCCGGTCCACCTTTACCGCCCAGTTTCGAACTGACGCGAGTAGCTGGACAGCCGACGTCCGGCGTCATCAAGGATGTTGTACTGGTAGGCGGCTACCAGGAAATGGAGATCGATTTCGTGGCGGATAACCCCGGCCTCACGCTGTTCCACTGCCACCAGCAGTTGCACGTGGATTTCGGCTTCATGGCTTTGTTCGAATACAGCTAGTTCCGTGACCGCGAGATTCGGTCCCAACGCGCAACCCGTCGCTCACGCTCCGGGCTCCGATCGGAGCCCCGACGGAGTGCCCTCTGGGCCGGGAGCGGTTGCTCCGAAACACGGTATCAGGCGGTCCAACAACTAGGCTAGCTCCGGCAAGCCGGGATAACCTCACGCCGCATCGCGCGACGGAGCAGGGCTCGTGCCTGGCGGCGCCTTGCGCCGCGCGGGCCGCGCGCCTGGCTTCGGCGCGGGCATTGTCTTTACATGACGGCGCACAAAGAATAGCGTGACCGCCAGCGCAATCAAGGAAGAGAGCATGGTTTCCATGGAATTTGCCTAAAAGTATCCTAAAAACACGACTACCAGAATATGTAGCGTCGCCATGATGGCCAGGGAATAGCTGAAGGGCCGGTGGACGACGTGCCAGAGTTGGAACATCTGCCGCACCTCGGCCAGAAACAGCGCGTCCTTGGAGAGCGCGGCCTGCTTGCGGATGGCGGTCAGGGCCTGGCTGACGTGGGCATGATCGGCGACGTGGGCGCCCACCGTGGAGCGGAGCCGCCATAACTTCCACTCCCGCCGCACATCCAGGGCAACGATCACCATCAGCGCCTTGGCGAGCGGCATGGAGCGCACTTCGTCGAGCGAAGGCAGCGCCAGCAAGGGCCCGAGTTCCTCCTCGGTCAGCACGTTCTGCGCCCGGATCTGCGCCGCCAGGCTGGCGCAGAGTTCTCCGGCTTCGTCCACCGACATTTCCACCGCGTCCAACTTCCGCGGGATGCGATTGTATAGGTAGCGGCCCACAATGCCGCTCGCCACCACCGCGATCATGCTCCAGTACGCCCATCCCGCGACGCCCCGCAGTTTGAAAGAAGAATGGAAGGTGATCAGCACAGGACCTACCAGACCCATCAGAATGTGATAGTCCAGCCAGTTCTTCGTTTTGCCTTTCTTCGATAACCATTTCCACTTCTTACGCAACGGATAGAGATACATGAGCAGCAACAAGACGCCGCCCACGATGCCAAGAGCGTTGCCCACCACTCCGCTGGGCTTGAGGGCGGCATGCTTAGGCGACACCGCGCGCGCCTCGTCGGAAAGAATGTAGTAACTCGCTCCGTTCACGCAAAGTAATATGGTCGCCACGATGCCCACGGCGGCGCCCGACAGGATCCAGAAGCGGTGCCTGCGTTTGCGCGCCACCTCCGCCAGCGCGGGCGTGTACCGGGCCACCGTTGCCGCGCTCATTTCGACGGCCCCACTTCGGATTTCACGTCCACCGAGAATTGTTTGTAATTGCTGAAGGTATGCGTATTGCGCCATCGCTGGTGCGGCGTCTCCACTTCGATCGCGGCCGTCGCGGGCAACCAGTGGCTGCCTAGCTCCCCCTTGAATTCGAAGCGCGCATAGCGCACATCCGCGGTCAGAGATTTCAGGCCCATGTCTGCCATGCTCTCCATCAGCCCCGCGGTGACGCGAACCACCGCGCCCGACGCGGGCTCGATCCAGGCGGTCCCTTGCCATTCCACCGGGTACTCGCGCTGACGGAGCCTCAAGACCGTGGGCGACCGCGCTCCATGCACGTGCCGGAACTGAACCCGGAGTAACGGGCTTCCCTCCACCTGGACGGTTTCCGGCGCCGAGAACTCATACGCGCCCCGGTAAAACGGGTGAAAGATAAGTGCGAACGTGGAGAAGCCGTTGGTGATGAGCATGGGCAGTTTGCTTTCATTCTTGGGGGCGCGCACGAGCGTTCTGGATTCGTCCACAATCAGGTCGTTGCCCGTCAGTTGCAGGATGGCGATGTAATCGAAATCGGTCTGCTGGCGGAACATCGGCTTGCCGTTCGGGTTCAACTTTTGCTGGTCCACGGTTTCCAGGCAATTGACGGCTTGTAACTCATCCCAAAAGGCCGCCACCGATTTGGCGGTGCGCCGTAACAGCTCGCCGTTGTCGGGAGCCGGAAGATCCGCACCGGCGGTTGGCGGGCTGAAGCCTGCCCCACCAATTGCCAGGAAGAGTAATAGACGCGTCATTTGGAGAACCTATAGCCCATGGTAAGTAACACCTGATCGTAGTTCTGAGATTGCCCGCGGTACACGGTCACTCCGCCGCTCAGGAAGTAATGCGCGGCGAAGTTCCAGTCGAGGCTCCCGTTGACGAATCGGGCCCGTGTCTGGGTAGTAAGCTGCGACACGAAGTTCTGCTGTCCGCCCAACACCGAGAGGCGCAGAGACTCGCGCATGTCGCGCGACAGCGATACGGAGTCGTAGTCTCCTCGTCCGAAGGAACTGTTGAAATGCGAGTAGTGCGCGTCCGCCCGTATGCCGGTGTGCAGAATGTCGTTCATGGCGTACCCGTACATCTGGTTCCAGGAGCCGCTGGGATCGCCCGTTCCGCTGCTCTTGCCCACGGTGACGTAGAAACTGCCGCGGTACGGCAGGTTGAGATGCACACCGCCGCTGAGCCCCTGGAAAAGGAGTTTGTCCAATAGCCCTGTGCCCACCAGCCGCGGGTCGAATGTCGGAAAACTGCGGAAGTAGTTGTCGTTGAGGTCGAAAGAGATGAGCTTCACCGGTTCGAACCGTATGGTCAGAAAACTGCGCGCCACGCCCGTGCCGGAGGCGGTTGGTTGCAGCGTCGTGGGGTGTGAGCGGTCGGCCTGCAGGCTGTGATAAAACGTGAACAAGCGCTTCCACGAGAAAGTGTTTTCAAAGAATACGAACTCGCTTTCGGGGCGCCAACTGAGGCGCGACAGGCCGAAGCCGGTGGTGTTGGAGTACTTGAAGCCGTCCCACGACCCACCCTCGTAATTGACAAAGGTCCCTGCCTCCTGCCGGTTGGGGCTGTAGTTCCACGACGTGGGGTCGGGTGTGGTGCCGGCAAACATGCCAAGAGTGACCCGCTTGCTCAGCCGTCGCGCCACATAGCCGCCATCGATGGTGCTGAGGCTGGGCGCCCAGGGCAGGTACATCCGGCCGAAACCGAGTATCCAGTTCGATTGCGGGTTGTTGTAAGTCAGGCCCACGTGGTAAGTCCGGTTGATTAAGTCATTCAACGTAGTCTGCGAAGCGCCGCTGGACGTGGACGATAACTGGAGTCGCGTGTAGCCGTTAAAGCTCCAGTAACTGCCGCCGATGCGCGTCATATCGCCGCGCAACACCAGGCCCAACTGGCTCGAATTTCCGCCCGCGCCTTGGCCAAGGAGGCCGCTGTACTCGAGTCCGATGCGGCCGCGAAAGCGGTTGACCTCGGGAAGTGGAGGGCGCGGCACGTATTCGCGGGCTTCCTCGTCCACCGGGTCGCCGTCGGTGAAGGTAATCGTTTGGGCGTAGTGGTTGCCGCTGCCCATTTTGAGCAGCATCTGGCTCTTCTGGGCGTCTTCGGAGGAAAGCTTGGCGTAGTCGCCGGCCTGCGGAGGCGCTCCCGGGCTGACGATCTCGCAGACCGCGGAGGAATCGGCCACCGAAACCACTTCCAGTTCAATGGCGATATCGGCGCCCTTGCTCACGGTCAGCCGCATCTTCTCGGCGATACCCGCCGCGCGTCCGCCCTCAATATAGACGGCCCCTTCCGCCACGTACTTGATGCGGAAGGTATCTTTCACCTGCTGCGCTCCCGCGCCTGCGCAGAAGAACGCCCACAGGGCCAGGACCACAAGTAATGTGGGGAAGCGATGCTGCCGACCATGCGGAAATTGTGGGGCAGCCAACCCTGGCTGCCGCCGGCTTTCACCCGGCGTCGAGATTCGCGCATCCCTCGAACGGACCGCCTGAAAGGCGGCTGCAGGCAAGATTGCCCGCCCCACGTTTTCAGTCATTAGCGCCCCCCCGTTGGATGGCAACTGTAACAAGTGGTGGCCGCATACACATACCCGCGAACTCCGCCGTGGTGCGGATCGGTCGCGGCCTGGGTATGCGTGTGGCAATTGATGCAGGTGAATACGGCGTAGTTGGCGGAGTTCGTATGGCAATCTCCGCAGGTGGTCCAAACCTTGTTGTGCGTGCCGGAATAGATCGGGAACCAGGTATGCGTGGCCGTGGCGCCGCTCCAGTCGGTGGTGGTGTGACACGTCGCGCAGGTGGTGGGGTATCCGGCCGCCGCGTGGTTCGGATTGTTGGTCGAGTTGTATTCCGTCTTGTGGCAGGAGTAACAGTCCGTCGGCGTGCCCGCGAAGACGTTGTTGACGTGGCAGCTTGCGCAGGGCGTGGTGACGTGCGCCCCGGTCAGCGGGAAGGCGGTGGTGGAGTGATTGAAAGTGGCCGGCGACCAGGCCACGGCGGTGTGGCAGATTTCGCAGGTTTGCGGGAACCCCGAGGCCGCGTGCGGCGGATTGTTGGTGGCGTTGAAGTCCGCCAGGTGGCACGAGACGCAGGTCGTCGGCAGCGTGGCGTACTGCCCGTTGCCGTGGCACGCCGAGCAGGCCAGCGGAATATGCGCACCCACCAGCGGGAACTTGGTGTTGTTGTGGTTGAACACCGCGTTCAGCCAGTCCGTGGTGGAGTGGCAGACCGAGCAGTCCGTCGGGAACCCGGCGCTCACGTGGTTCGGATTGGTGGTCGCGTTGAAGGTGGCCAGATGGCAGCCGGCGCACAACGTCGAAGTATTCACGTAGTCGTTGTTCACGTGGCATTGGGTGCAGGGCGTGTTGACGTGGGCGCCGGTCAGCGGGAACTTGGTGGCGTTGTGGTTGAACGTCGCCGGCGACCACACCGAGGTGCTGTGGCACACCTCGCACGTAGTGGGGAACCCCGAGGCGACGTGGTTCGGATTGGCCGCCGTCTGGTAGACGTTCATGTGACACGCCGAGCACAGCGTGGGTGTGTTGGCAAACTGGTTGTTCACGTGGCATTGCACGCAGGGCGTGTTGACGTGCGCGCCGGTGAGCGGGAATCCCGAGGTGGCGTGGTTGAAGGTGGAACTCAGCCAGTTGCTCGAGTTGTGGCACAGGGAGCAATCTGTCGGAATGCCCGCCGCGGCGTGATTCGGGTTGGTGGTGCCCGCGTAATCCTTGGCATGGCACCCGTAGCAGGTGGCCGGCGTGCCCGCGAAACGGTTGCCCGGGTGGCAACTGGCGCAATCCAGCGTGGCATGCATTCCCACCAGCGCAAAGCCGGTGAAACGCGTATGGTCGAACTTCACCGTCAGCCAGTTGTCGGCGGTATGGCACTGCTCGCAGAAAACCGGAAACTTCGCCGCCACGTGGTTGATGGTGGTGGTGTTGCTGAATTCGTTGATGTGGCACGAGGCGCAGGCGATCGATAGCCCCGTATACTGCGCCGCCCCGGCGCCTTTATGGCAGCCCTCGCAATCCACGTTGGCATGCGCGCCCATCAGCGGAAACCGCGCGGAGTGCTGCCGCACGCCCTGGGACTTCACGTCCCAGCCCTTCACGCTATGGCAATCCTCGCACCGGGCGCCCAACTGCCGCCGGTGGATGTCGGCGTGGCAATCGGCGCAGCGCGTGGAGGCTTCCCGGAAGATCATGTTGGCGTGGCACTGGCCGCATTCCACCTTGGCGTGCATTCCCTTCAGCGGGTACCTGGTCTCCCGGTTGTGATTGAACTCCGGCACCGCGCGCAGCGGCTTCCAACCGATGGAAGTGTGGCAGTTGCCGCAGGCGATATTCAGCGACCCGTGCGGACTGCGGACCGGCCCGCGCTGCATGTTCTGCTGCGCCAGGCCGCCGATGAGCGCCGCGGTCAACAGAATTACCGGCAGCCGCCGCTTAATTTTCGATCTTGGGTCCATGGCAACTCACGCAGTCTTTCGGCGTTGGCTTGTAGAACACCACCGTCCGCCCACTCACTTCCTTTTTGGTGTTGTGGCAATCCTTGCATGGCACCCGCTCGTGAGCGCCGAGCAGCGAGAAACTCGTCTTCTGGTGATCGAATTTACCGGGCTTCCACTTGATGTTGTCGTGACAGCTTTCGCAACCCTGGCTTTCGGATTGCGCGGCGAACTGACCGGCGTGAACGTCCTCGTGGCACCCAACACACGCCAGGGGTGCACTCTGAAATACCACCTTGTGGGCGCCGACCGAAAGCGCCGTGGCCCGGTGGCACTCCTCGCAGGCCGCGCCGCGGTGCGCGCCGGTGAGAGCAAAGCGCGTCTTGGAGTGATCGAAGGTCGCCACCTGGCGCCATGTCCGCACGTTGTGGCAGACTTCACAGGCCTGCTTGACAGACGACCGAAGGCGACCGTCTGTCCCACGCACCTGCGGTTGGTGCGGGTCCACGTGGCACCCTGTGCAACTGCGATCGGCAATCTTATAGGCCACCGCGTCGTGCAGTTCCGGCCGCTTCTGGTGGCAATCGCCGCAGGCCGTGGCGATGTGGCCGCCCTCCAGCGGGAAACGCGTCTGGTTGTGGCGCGACAACGTGAACTTCGCCGGTTGGAAACGGTCCACCGTGTGGCAGTCTTCGCAACGATTCCGATTGGGCGCGTCGGCGAACTGTCCGGCGTGTGGGTCACGGTGGCAGTCTAAGCATTCCTGGTACCGAACCTTATAGCGAGTGCCCGCGCCCGCTGGTATGTGACACTTGGCGCAAGTGACAGCAGCATGCTTGCCGAGCAATGGATACAGGCTTTTGGCGTGCGACAGCACGGTGTAAGTGGAGGGCTTCCAGCCATCGGCGTTGTGACAGCTTGCGCAATCGCCGGCGTCGGCGCGTGCGGCAAATTGTCCCCCGTGGATGTCCTTGTGGCAGGCCTTACATTGCTCATGCGCCACCGGGGCCTTGTAGTCGGAGGTCTTATGGCACTTGTCGCAGGTCACCGGCGCGTGCTTGCCCAGCAGCGGAAACCTGGTCTTGGAATGGTCGAACACCGTCAGCGTGTTTCTCACCGTCTTCCAGGAAAAATCGTTGTGACAAGAGTTACAGCCCGCGGCAAACGATCCGCGATGCGAGTCTTTATGGCAATCGGCGCACTGCGCAAACGGGATTCCGGTGTAGCGCACCATCGCCGCGGCGCCATTACTCGCGGGCAGCGTGGCATGGCACCTGGCGCAATCCACCTTGGCATGGGCGCCGGCCAACTTGTATTTGGCCGTGTCATGATCGAATCGCGTGACATCCTTCCATTTGGACACCGTGTGGCAACGCTCGCATTTGTCGCCCACTTGCCCCTTGTGCTTATCCTCGTGGCAACTCGCGCAGGCTGTGCCTAACCCCAGATAGGTGCGGCGCAGGTCCTTCATGAGGATCACCTTGCGTGCCGCGGGCGCGATCCGCTCCGGATTGTGGCAGCGCTCGCACTTCAGACCGGCGTGACCGCCTTCCAGCGCGTAGCCCGTCTTGCGATGATCGAACTCATCCAGGCTGACATCCCAGCGGATCGGAACGAATTTCTCGCCGTTGTGCTCGGAATGGCACTTCGCGCATTGGTCGTCGCGCCGCGGCTGGCCCATCCGCGCTTGATCCATCAGTGCAGGGTGCAGACCGTGGTTCGCCGCCAGCCGCTGTTTGATCTCCGCGTGACAGCCGGTGCACTTCAACTTGCGATCGCGGCCGCCGCCGACGTGACAACTGGTGCAGTGGGTCGGCCCGTCGAGCTTCGTGTGTGCTTTGGATAATGCACCGGGAGAGAACTGGGCGAAGGCCAGCGCCGGAAGCAGACACAGCGCGAGCAGCAGCCTGATAACTGCTGCATGCAGATTTTCATCACCCTTTGAGTGGCGCACTTAGAAAGTTAAATGCGCTTCACATAATTCCGGTTTCATCTTTGTTTACAGATATTTACGCGACATTTCCGCCGCCCTTTACGCGTCTGGCATGCGGCAAACCGCCGCACATGCGGGACACTTTCGCCGAACGAAAGGCGGATACTGGAAAGTTAGGATGAACCCAAACTCATGGACTTGAATCGACGCGATTTTATCGTGGCGCCGGCCGCCGCCATAGCTACCTCCCTGCTCGCCGCCGACCCGGCGGCGCCCTGGCAACGCAATATTCGCCGGCTCGGCCAGACCAATATGACCGAGCACGATCCGGCCGTCCTGGACGTCGAGCAGTGGGCGGACTATTGGGCCAGCCTCAAGGTGGACGCCGTGATGGTCAGCGTCACCGGCATTCTGGCGTTTTACCAGACCAAGGTGCCCTACCACCGTAAAGGCAAATTCCTCGGCAACCGCGATTTCTTCGGCGAGTGTTGCGCCGCCGCCAAAAAGCGCGGCATGCACGTGATCGCGCGCATGAGTCCGGACCTCAATTGGGAAGACGCCGTGCAAGCCCACCCGGAATGGTTCCAGCGCGACGCCCAGGGTAACGCCGTGCACCACAACGAAGATCCCCGGCTGTTCCGCACCTGCATGTTCACCACTTACATGACGGATTACATGCCGGCCATCATGCGGGAGATCAATTCCACTTACGATGTGGACGGCCTGTTTACCAACGCGTGGCCGCCTTTAGGCGCGCTGCCCGTGTGCCATTGCGAACAGTGTAAGAAGCTGCCGGCGCCGGGCTCCATCGCGTATTGGGACGAATTCAACGACCGCATCATGTACTTGTGGAGGCTGTACGATTCCATCGCCAAGGAGAAGAAGCCGACTAACTTCTATTTCGCCAATCTCGGCGGCGGCATACGCAGTACGGCCAACCTGGTGCAACTCGGCGAAGTCTGCGAGTGGTTCCAGTGCGACAACCAGGGGCGCGGCGGAGACGATACGCCCATCTGGGGATGCGCCATGCAAGGCCGCGTCTGCAACGCGGTGCAAAAGGGTAAGATGGCCACCAACGTCACCGCCGCGTGGTCCACCGGCGTCCCGCGCTGGCGCAACGTATATAAGTCGCCGCAAGAAGAACAAATGTGGTTCGACGAAACCCTCGCCTCCGGCATGGTGCCCTATCACCACATCATCGGCGGCGAGAACGGCATGGGCGAGGACCGCCGCTGGCTGGAGCCGGCACGCAAGTATTTCGACTGGATGGCCCGGCATGACGCCCACTTCGTCAATAAGCGATCCATCGCCAACCTCGGCGTGGTGATGGGCCAGCGCACCCACCTGTTCTACCAGCCGCCGCGCGGCTCGCTCATGCGGGAGTACATGGAAGGGATGTACTACGCCCTGCTGGAAGGCCGCTTCCTTTTCGATTTCGTTCATGAAGACAAGCTGGCACCCGAGGACTTGGCAAAATACTCCGCCCTGCTCTTGCCCAACACCGCTCTGCTCAGCGACCGGCAGTGCCAGCAGTTGCGCGCCTACGTGGACGGGGGAGGCTCGCTCTTGGCCACCTTCGAAACCAGCCTCTACACCGAGCGCAACCAGCGCCGCGGCGATTTCGGCCTGGCCGATGTGTTCGGCATTCGCAAGTCCGGAGATATCGTCGGCACGCTGGGCAACGCCTATCTGGCCCGCATCGAGAAGCAGCATGAGATCCTCGCCGGTTTTTCGAACACCAACTGGATTCCCGGCGCGGAGAATCGCATCCCCGTCGCCCCGGTGGATGGCCCGATTCTGACGGTGGTCCCCGGCTTCGTGGCGTATCCTCCGGAACTGTCGTATCCGCTGCAGGCGCGGACCAACGAACCGGCCGTCGTGTTGCGGCAGAAAGATAAGAGCCGCCTGGTCTACTTCCCCGGCGATATCGAGCGCACCATGTGGCACAGCGGCCATACCGACCTGGCCCGCCTGCTGCAAAACTCCATCCGCTGGGTCGCCGGCGCAAATCCGCCGGTCACCATCGCCGGCCAAGGCGTAATCGAAACCTTCGCCTGGGAAACCCAGGCCGGTTTTGCCGTGCACGTCCTCAATTACACCAATCCCGCCATGCACCGCGGATGGATCCGGAACTTCTATCCCATCGGCCCGCAGAAGGTGAGGATGGCGCTCCCGCAGGGCAGGCGCGTGACCCGCGTGGAACTGCTGCGCGCCGAAAAGGACATCCCGTTCACCCGCGGCGCCGGCGCGATCGAGTTCACCATCCCCAGCGTCCTGGATTACGAAGTGGCGGCACTTTATTCCGCCTGAGCGGGCTGTGGCGTTCGCCCGAAAACCAACGCATCAACCCGGCGCAATTGGGTGCTATATTGGCCGTCAGGAGCAAACATGGAAGCTCTGGGCAAAATGAAAAGCCGTCACCGGAACGTTCTACTGGCCGGCCTTCTGACGGCGCTTGCGGGATTGCTCTTTTCTCAATCTTCGCCGCCTCCGCAGAACACCACGCCGGCGGCCGCACCTCCCAAGAAAGCTGCGCCCAAGGCCGCGCCTGTCACGCCGGTCTTGACCAACCAGGACATCATCAAGCTGGTAAAGGCGAAGCTCTCCGACGACCTCATTATCCAGAAGATCGCCCAGTCGAAGACCAGGTTCGATACCTCCGTCGATGGTCTGGTCGCGCTCCGGGAAGCCGGGGTCGATGACCGTTTGCTCGCCGTCATTATGAATCCCGCTTCCGCCGCCGCTGCCGCCCCGGCTGCGCGCCCGACGGCAACTCCCTCCGCCAATCCGCCTCCCGCACCGTCGCCAGCCTCGACCCTTCCGCCCAAGCCGGTGCTCGGACCGGATCAGACCCGCCCCAGAGAAGTCGCCGCCACGGTGACCAATTCCGCCAAGACTCCCGCGGCCAGACCGGCGGAAGTTGGAGCCGCGCCTGCGAACTATGGCGTCTACATTGCCGATCACGGCGAGCTGAAGCCGCTGGGACGCATTCAGACCAAGGTGCAGATCAGTAAATTGCGTTCCCTTCTCAGGACCTACATCCCCTTTGTGCGCCAGAAAATCGACATCAACATCCCCGGCGCGCACTCCAGCAGCCGTTTCGAAGCCACGCGTCCCACCTTCTTCGCTTACTTCCCACCCAGCCGCGACGCCAGCAAATTCAAACTGCTGCAGTGCAAGATCACGGGCCAGAACTTCGATCAGCGCACCGTGGCCAATGCCTCCATCATGTTCAGCACGGAGCAGAACCAGGACGAGGTCCCGTGCGACATCGGCCCCACCAGCGTGAAGGATCTCTACCGCATATTTCCCCGCGAAGATTTGCCCGCCGGCGAGTTCGGCTTTGTCGAAGGCAACACCGGCAGCAAGTCCACCTCGAACATCGAAATCCTCGACGTGTACGACTTTGGTGTGGACCGCAAGGAAGAGAAACTTCCGCTGAAGGACTACCTGGACACCTTGCCGGCCGCCTCGATCGCGGACCGGTCGTTCCTGGAATCTTCCCGGGAAGACTGCAAGATCGTCGTGGACGATCGCGAGGGCAGCGTCGGCATTACCGGCGCCTTGCTGGGCTGGTTCAAGCGCCAGTACGCCTCGCTGGACGTCTACTGGGCCGATCCGAAGTTCGTCAAGGCTTTCGCCCGCCTCGAAATGCTGGAGCGCGATCTCACCGGCGATCAGGCGGTGAAGCTCGCCTCGACCCTGCTCAGCACCGATGGCAGCCAGTACTATATCCTGGTCTCGATCGGCGGCAAGATCGGCTCCGGACGTCTCATCGGCGCCAATGAGGGCGAACGCCTGATGCGGCCGTTCGACGCCTCGCTGACCAACGACAAGGGCAAGGACATCGTTCCCGCCAAGAAGCTGGAATTCGTCGGCGGTTACGCCGGTCTCTGGAAGGTCACCTTCGACACCAAGAGTCTGCGGGGCCCGGTGCTGAACAATGAGAGCAGGAACGCCATATTCGAAGGCCGCCTGAATCAGAATCTCGATTTCAAGGCCAAGTTCCCGACCGACAAAATCATGGACATCGAGACCCCCGCCTCGGCGCCCGCCAATCCGGCCAAATAGACGCCCGAGCGTCGCACTATTTTTTCGCCGGCGTGATGTCCGTCACCGGAAGGTCCCAGTGGCCGAGCAGAATCTCGAACCGCCGCTGCTCTTCCCGCTGGTAAGTCTCCTGGTCGGGCCACAGGTCTTTGATCATGCGCTCTTCGGCGGGATTCGCCGTCGTCGCCAGGGTGGAGTTCTTGAACCGGATCGTGACCCGATAATCCCAGCGCCCATCTTCGGTGGTGTGGTTGGCCGGTGTTTCGATTTTCACCGAGAGCATGCGGCCGGCCGCGACGTTCCTGAGAAGCAGCGGGTAGTGGTTCTTGAGGAAGAGAGTCAGGAATTCCTGCTGATGTCCCCACTGCACCTTGTAGTAATACTCCATGATGTAAGGCTGGTCCGAGGATCCCTGCGGCGGGGCTCCCTGGGCCAACAGGGAACTCGCAAAAACAGCAAGCAAGAGCGTAAACAGGAGGCTTTTCATAGTTGATCTACCGAATCGATTCTAGCAGGCTCCGCGTGCCGGGCGCGTGGTTGCGTCAGGTCCCTGTGACCATTCCGCCGTCCACGCCGATGACCGCGCCGGTCACGAACGAAGCGCCGTCCGACGCCAGCCACAGGTACGCATTGGCAACGTCCTCGGGCTGCCCCATGCGGCCCAGCGGCGTGTGGCCCACCATCGATTGCAGCACCTTGTCCGGCATCGATTGCAGCATCTCCGTCGCGATAAATCCGGGCGCCACCGCGTTCACCCGGATGCCATACTTGCCCAACTCCCGCGCCCACACCCGCGTCATCCCGATCACCCCGGCCTTGGAGGCCACATAATTGGTCTGTCCGAAATTGCCGTACAGCCCCACTACGCTAGAGGCGTTCAGGATCACCCCGCCGCCACCCTGAATCATGCGCGGCGCCACCGCCCGGGTGCACGTGAACACGCCCTTGAGGTTCACCCCGATCACGGCGTCGAACTGTTCGTCGCTCATCAGCCCGCTCACCGCGCCCTCTTTGTACTTCACCAACTGGCCGTCGCGCAGGATACCGGCATTGTTGACCAGCACGTGAATCGCGCCCCAACTGCCCGCCACTTCTTCGACCGCCGCTTCCACCGAGGCGGCGTCGGCCACGTCCACTTTCTGAAACATGCCGCCCTCTTCGGGCGCGGCATCCTTGACGTCCCACGAGGCCACCCGGCAGCCTTCCCGCGCGAAGCGGCGGGCGGTGGCTTTGCCGATGCCTGCTGCCCCCCCGGTGACGATCACAACCTTATCGCGAAGTCCCGTTTCAATCATGACGGTCCCATCATCCCATGGTGGGGCGGGCTTCACTTCACCCCGCGGTACACTTCTTTCCGGTTTCCCACCTTCACCACGAGCACGAGGAGCGCTTCATCCCGAATCTGATAAATGGCGCGGTAATTCTTCCCCGGCCCCACGTAGACACGATAGAGCTTTTCCTTCGTCTCCATCTTCTCCACTCCATGAGGACGCGGATTCTCCTCGAGGCGGAGTAGGTCCTGGTTCACTTGCTTTCGGACATGAGGATCGAGCTTACGGATGTCCCTTTCCGCGGCGGGAGTGACTTTCACGCGGTAAGCCAGGACTCAGTCCCCCAGTTCCCGCATAAGGTCACGGAGTGGGATAGTCCCCTTTTCCTCCGCTTCCGCCAAAGCCGCGCGGGCGTCTTCGATATCGATTCGGTCCATCTCCTCCCGGGCCAGCCGTTCCAACAGACGAAGATCTTCAATCGGGATGACGGCAGCCAGATCTTTTCCGCGGCGGGAGACGATCGTCCGCTCCTTTCCGTAGGCGGCGCGATTTACGACGTCGGGAAATTCTTCCCGAGCTTTCGAGACATTAAGGCGTGTCATGATGGTGTACCACTCGTACAAATTGTACCAGTCCATAACCATGATCGGCGCAGGCTGGTCGGCTTGGCAATCCGGCGCCGACCTCTCGGCGTCTCCGCGGTGAATCGCCCCCCTCGAACTCCAAGCGCTGCACCACGATATATAATCGAGTGTTGCCGACCGCTGCTCGCCATACCGGAGGAATCCCCGTACTTGCCTGAACTTCGTAAGGACCCCATCACAGGGCGATGGGTGATAATTGCCACGGATCGCGCCAAACGCCCAAGCGATTTTGTCCGGCAGGCGCCGGCGCCTCCCGCGCCCGCCATCTGCCCGTTCTGTTACGGCAATGAAAAAAAGACGCCGCCCGAGGTGCTGGCTTACCGCACCAGCGGCGACCGCGACCAGCCCGGGTGGCGGGTGCGCGTGGTCCCCAACAAATTCCCCGTCCTCGGCATCGAAGGCGAGTTGAACCGCCAGGGCGAAGGCATGTACGACAAGATGAACGGCATCGGCGCCCACGAGGTCATCATCGAAGGCCCGGACCACGACAAGACCCTGGGCGGCATGCCCGACAAGCTCATCGAAGAGATGCTCTGGGCGTTCAAGGAGCGCGTCAACGATCTTAAGAAGGATCACCGCTTCCGCTACATCATCCTCTTCAAGAACCACGGCGATGCCGCCGGCGCATCGCTGGAGCATCCCCATTCCCAGTTGATCGCGCTTCCCGTCATCCCCAAACGGGTCAAGGAGGAAGTGGACGCCGCCAAACTTTTCCACGACCTCAAGGAGCGCTGCATCTTCTGCGACATCATCCGCTACGAGACCACCGCCGGGGTGCGCCTGGTCAGCGAGACCGACCGCTTCACTGTGCTGGCTCCCTATGCGCCGCGCTTCCCCTTTGAAACCTGGATCATGCCCAAGCGCCACCAATCCCATTTCGAGGATGCCGATGCACCCACCCTGGCCAACCTGGCCTGGGTGCTCAAAACCACCATCCGCAAACTCGAAAAGGTGCTGGAACGGCCGGCATACAACTTCATCGTACACAGCACGCCGGTGCAGGAAGGATCGCTGGTTTACTACCACTGGCACATCGAGATCATCCCGAAACTCACCAAGGTCGCCGGCTTCGAATGGGCCACGGGCTTTTACATCAACCCGACTCCCCCGGAAGAAGCCGCCAAGTTCCTCAGGGAGGCCGGACTCGGATAGGCAAACACACCCCGGTTGCATCACCGCAGCGCGGTTTGATATAACCGTGCTGCGTTCTTAATGGCGGACAGGCGCATGACAAAACCCCTGGCAAGCGGAAGCTCGAAACATCCCGATCGCGCCACCAAGGCCGATGCGCCGCGCACCGCCGACACCCTCACCCAGTTGGCCGCGTTCGAAGCTGCCATGAAGCAGTTTCACGCGCGCCAATTCGGCGAAGCGCGTCTTCTTTTCCAACAGGCCGCCGCCGGCGCCGAACGCGACGTCGCCCAGCGCGCCCAGGTGCACATGGCCATGTGCGACCGCCGTCTGCAGCAGCCCATGGTCACCTTCGGCACCGCCGAGGAATGCTATAACTACGGCGTCGCGTTGATCAACGCGCGCAATCTCGCCGAGGCCCGTACCCACCTGGAGAAGGCGCTGGCCATCGCCCCCGGTTCCGATCACATTCACTACGCCCTGGCACTCGCCCAGGCGCTCTCCGGCGACCTTCCCGCCGCCCACGAGAACCTCCGCCGCGCCATTGAGTTGGAACCGCGCAACCGCCTGCTTGCGCGCCAGGATGCGGATTTCGCTCCGCTGGCCAACCATGCCGCCTTCCGTTCCCTGCTCTACCCGGGAAAAAAGGCGTGGTAGCGCTGCCTCTTCCCCCGACAAGGCCGTGACCATGGAAGACCACTCCCCACTGCGCGTAGTCTCCATCGGCGGCGGCACCGGACTCTCCAGCGTCCTCGAAGGGTTGAAGCACTACGTCCGGCCCACCGGCTCCGCCACGCCTTCGGTGGACATCACCGTCATCGTCACCGTGACCGACGACGGCGGCAGTTCCGGCCGCCTGCGCCGCGAGTTCGATGTGCTCCCGCCGGGCGACATCCGCAACTGCATGGTCGCCCTCAGCGAAGACTCCGCCCTGCTGTCCCGCCTCTTCCAGTACCGCTTCGAATCCGGCCGCGGACTCAAGGGCCACAGCTTCGGCAACCTCTTCCTCATGGCCCTCACCCAGATCCTGGGCGATTTTCCCGAAGCCGTGAAGGCGTCTTCGGAAGTCCTCAAAATCGCCGGCCGCATTTACCCCAGCACCACCGCCAACGTATCGCTGGAAGCCACCCTCTCTGACGGCGCCATCCTCGTGGGTGAAACCCGCATCAGCCGCAGCCGGCATCGCATCCAGTCCATTCGCCTCCGGCCCAGAAAGGTGCGCCCCTTGCCCGCCGCGCTCACCGCCATCGCCGAAGCCGACCTCATCGCCCTCGGTCCCGGTTCGCTCTTCACCAGCATCGTCCCCAACCTGCTGGTGGACGGCATCGCCGCCGCCATCCGTTCCTCGCCCGCGCTCAAGTGCTACTTCGTCAACCTCATGTGGCAACCCGGCGAAACCGATGAATTCCGCGCCAGCGATCACGTGCGGGCCATTCACCGCCACGCCGGCGGCAAGTTCCTGGACTACGCCGTCGTCAACGTCCGCTCCATCACCAGCGCCCTCAAGAAGCGCTACGCCAGGCAAGCGGCCCTGCCCGTGGAGAACGATATCGACGCCCTCTTGAAGATGGGCTTGAAGGTCATGTCCGGCAACCTTTCCAGCAATACCGACAAGATCCGCCACGACCCCGTCGCCACCGCCGCCATGGTGATCAAACTGGCCCAGGAAGGACGCCGCCGCAAGAACGCATAATAGTAGTGATGCACAAGCCCGTAACCATCGTCATCCTCGCCGCCGGACTCGGCACCCGCATGAAGAGCCGTCAGGCCAAAGTGCTGCACCAGGCAGGCGGAAAAACTCTTCTCCAGCACGTCCTCGATACCGCGCTCGCGCTCGCCCCGCCCGATCGCATTTTCGCCGTGGTCGGGCACCAGGCCGACCGCGTGCGCCAATCCGTGGCCGCTTCCGGCATCGGCTTTATCGGGCAGACCGAACAGAAAGGCACCGGCCACGCCGTAATGATCGGCCGCGATTCCCTGGCCCACCTGGATGGCTACCTCATGGTTCTTTACGGCGATTGCCCGTTGTTGCGCACCGCCACCCTGCGCCGCCTGATCGCGCAGGCCACCGAAGGCAGCGCCGCCGGCGTGCTGATGAGCGCCCTGATGGACGACCCCACGGGCTACGGCCGCGTCATCCACGACCAGCGTGGGGCTGTTCTCGACGTGGTCGAGCAGAAGTCGTGCACCCCGGAACAGCTCACCATGCGCGAGGCCAACATGGGCATCTATTGCTACCGCGCCGATCTCTTCTGGAGGCATGTCGATGAGATCCGGCCCGACAACCCCGCCCACGAGTACTACCTCACCGACATGCCCGCTATCCTGACGCGCGCCGGCCACACCGTGGAGGCCATGCAAATCGACGACCCCGGCGAAGCCCTCGGCATCAACGACCGCGCCCAGCTTGCCCAGGTGGATGCCATCTTCCGCGAACGCAAACGCGCCGCCGTGATGGCTTCCGGCGTCACTTTGATTAAACCCGAAACCATCACCATCGATGCTGCCGTCGAAATCGGCATGGACACCATCGTCGAGCCGTTCGCCCAGATCCTCGGCAAGACCACCATCGGCGAGAACTGCCGCATCGGCGCCTGCTCCATCGTGCAGGATTCCGCGCTCGCCGATGACGTGGAAATCGGCGCCTTTACCGTGGTCAACACTTCCACTGTGGAGCAGGGCGTGCACGCCGGCCCGTATGCCCGCCTGCGCATGGAAAATCGCGTCGAAGCCGGCGCTTACATCGGCAACTTCGTCGAGCTGAAGAAGACCCGCATGCGCGCCGGCGCCAAAGCCAGCCACCTGACGTATCTGGGCGATTCGGACATCGGCGCCAACGTGAACATCGGCGCGGGAACCATCACCTGTAACTACGATGGTTACAAGAAGCACCCCACGCAGATCGGCGAAGGGGCCTTTGTGGGCAGCAACTCCACGCTGGTGGCGCCCGTCGAAATCGGCGCCGGCGCCTATGTGGCGGCCGGCTCGGTGGTCACGCAGCCGGTCCCGGAAGACGCGCTGGCCATCGGCCGCGGGCGTCAGGAAAACAAGCCGGAGTGGGCCAGGAAGCGGCGGCAGCTCGCCAAAACGGTCGAGGCCATCAAGAGCGGAGACTGAGGGGCGCGCTTCGGGCCCCCAAATGCGGCAGTCCTTTCCCATGCGCGCTTTCGCCCTTGTGGTCCTCACCGCGGCGGTGGCCGGAGCGCAGTTCAAAAGCACCGCCACGTTGGTGATTGCGCCCACCACCGTCACCGATTCCAAGGGCCATTACATCGACGGGCTCCAACCCGCGGACCTGGTTCTCTACGACAACGGTGTGCGCCAGCCCATACAGGTGGACGAATCGTTCAACCCCATCTCGCTGGTGGTGGCCGTGCAAACCGCCGCCAACTCCGCCGCCATCCTCGACAAGCTGGGATCGAGCGGCATCCTGTTCGCCGACCTGCTGGCGGGAGATCGCGGCGAAACCGCGCTCGTCACCTTCTCCGACGAAGTGCGCACCCTGCGCAACTTCACCACCAACAGCGACTCACTCGCCGCCGGCCTGCGCTCGCTGCACGTGCAGGGCACCGGCGCCGTGGCCCTGGAAGCCGTCATGCAATCGCTCGCCATGCTGGCCAAACGCAAGAGCGACCGGCGGCGGATTCTGCTGGTGATCGCCGAGAAGCGCGACCGTTCCAGCAAGGTGGAGTTTCCCACCGTGCTGCGCGAAGCCCAGCGCCAGAACGTCCTCATCTACTGGCTCACCTACTCTCCGTTTCTGGAGCCCTTCACCGCCGAAGAGAAGCACGTGAAGAGCAAGGACCCCAAAAAGGACGGCGCACCGCTGCCGCCCGACATGGCGCCGGGGAACCTGCTCAGCGTCTTCACCGAACTCGCCCAGCACGACAAGGCCGACAACTCCGTGGAGCTTACGCGCACCACCGGCGGACGCGCCATTGGGTTTCTGAAGCAGGAAGCGCTGGAAGAGGCGATCCAGGCGATCGCCAGTGAAGTGCACCGCCAGTACATCGTCAGCTTCACGCCCCGTCCCGGCAAGGCGGGCGTGTATCACGCCATTCGGATCGAAGTGAAAGGCCATGCCGAGCTGACCGCGCGCACCCGTGCCGGCTACTGGGCAATGCCGTAACGGTGGTTTTGACTGTCTTCTCTGCGCTTCCTCTGCGTTCTCTGCGCCTCTCTCGTTGAACCGCATCCCTCCCGCTCCAAGACTCTCTCGAAGGGTAAGCGCCCTGCTACGGTATCACCGGCAAAACAATCTGCGAGGCGTGGCTGCCTCCGAAGTACACCGAGTTCTCCGCCATCCGCCAACGCCGGTTATTGTTGAGCGGTTCCCCCGTGTTCGGGTTCACATCGAAGCGCGGGAAGTTACTGCTCGATATATCCACGCGGATACGGTGGCCGCGCTGAAATACCAGCGAGGTCGGATACATTTCGATGGTGAATTCCTCGGGCTGCCCCGGCTGCAGAAACTCGGCCTTCCCCGGGCCCTTGCGGTAGCGCGCGCGCACAATGCTGTCGGCGATGTTGAGATCCACGCCGCCGGGGTAATCCTTGTTGGGCGGATAGACGTCGATCAGCTTGGCGGTGAAATCCGTATCGGGCCCATCGGAGGCGGCCCACAGCCTGACGATCAGCCTGCCGGTGACTTCGAGATCGGCGCTCAACGGCGGCGTTTGGAAGACCAGCACATCGTTGCGCGCCGAAAGTGGTTTGCTATCGGAGCACAACCAGAAGCCGGTGCGGCACCGCTGGTCGGCGGCGCCCTGGAACATCAGCGTGCCCTGGGAGGACACATTACCTCCCAGCGTGGGCACCGGGTTCCGCGGATCGAACAGATACGTTGTGGGCGGGCCTTCCGCGGGCCGGTCCGGCGCGAGGACGCCGTTAGCGTGGAGATAAAAAGGCGTCGCCACGGCGCGCGCCAGAGGCCACTCCCGTTCGTCGCGCCAGTGGCCGCCCACGAACAGCCGGCCTTCCGGCGTCTTGTGCGCGTCGCCGCCGCCCATCACATAGATGCGCACCGGCGGTTCGCGGTCCACGCCGTTATCCACGCCCTTGAGAAAGTGGTCGAACCAGCGCAGATGAAACGCCTCCAGATCGAGCGCGGCGTCCGCGGTGAACTGCGCTTCGCCCGCATAGCTCAAATTCTCCGCGCTGTGAATCCACGGGCCGACAATCAACCGCTGCAAGCTCTTCTTGGCCTTGCGCAATTCGGCAAAGTTGAGGTTGGCCACCGAGGCGCCCCAGGAATCGTACCAGCCCGTGGTATGGTATTCGGGCACGTCCTTATACTCGGCCAGATGGTCCACCACGCTGGAACCCGAGTCCTTCCAGAAGCTGTCGTAATCGCCGTGGCTCATGGCCTCGATCAGCCAGGCTTCGTAGTCGGGCGCGAACTTCAGCGGAGTCGTCCCGGGACGCAACGGCAGGCTGGTTACGAAGTCGCGGACGTGGCTTCCCAGGTCGAGCAGCGCGGCCGCCGCCGCAGGGTCCGATGCCGCGCGCGCCGCCGCCGCCGGTGCGGTCGCGGTTTCGATGGCATTGCCCATGGTCAGCACCCAGTTGAACCAGCGCAGTTCGAACGCGCCGTTGTGGCGGACACCGTACCTGCCGAAATCCGACATGGCGTTGCGCGGCACCATCGCCTTCACATAGGGGGCATTGCCGATGGCCAGCGCGTGCTGCGTGGCGCCGCCGTAGGAAGATCCCATGGTGCCGATTCCGCCATCCGACCAGGACTGCGCGCCGATCCACGCGGCGGTATCGCTGCCATCGTTCGGATCGTCGACGATGGGACGCCAGCGCCCTTCCGACTGGTAGCGCCCGCGCACGTCCTGCCGAACCAGCACGTATCCGCGAGACACGTAGTATTGGGCGGCGGCATCCGCTCCGCGCTCCTTCCCGTAAGGCGTGCGCTCCAATAGCGCCGGGAACTTGCCCTCCACCGCCGCGCCGTTGGCGCCCGGACGGTAGATATCGGTGGCGAGCTTCACGCCGTCGCGCATGGCGACCATGACGCCCTTCGTGGCCACCACCTGGTAGCGTGTTTCCATTTGCGCGCGCAGCGGAATCACGGCGGCACCGGGATCAAGCAGAACGGCAAGGGGAAGGAGCGCCGAAAGGAACTGCGGCAAGCGCCGGTAAGGTGATTGGTGAGTCATCGCAACCGTCCTCCACTGGCGCTCGGGCGCCGCACGACTCGACAAATGTACCATCGATCGGAACAAGTCTGCTACCTCGGCACCACGATTTCAACAATGCTCAAAAATTGCCCGGCTGTTCCATCCGCCGCATCGTCCCGGAACGGTCAAACCTTTTCAAGTCTCACTGGTCGAACCAGTGTCTCACCAATTTCAGTTACGATCAGGGGATGCCGCCCATCCGCAGCAGCGCCTGGCTCGTGTTGCCCGTGCTGTTGCTCATCGCCCTCTACTGGCCGGGCCTCACCGCCTGGTTCTATCAGGACGATTTCGGCTGGCTGAATCTGCGGCACGACGTGCACTCGGCAGGCGACCTGGCGGGGGCTCTATTCGCGCCCAAAGCGCACGGCAACATGCGGCCGCTGGGCGAGAATGCCTACTGGCTAGGCCTCTCCGCGATGTTCGGCGCGAATCCGCTGCCCTTCCATATCTGCACGTTCCTGACGCAGTCGGCGAGCCTGCTGCTGTTGGGGAGCATCGTGCGGCGTCTGGTGGCGTGGGCGCCGGCGGGGCTCTGCGCCCAGGTTCTGTGGCTGGTCAATCCCGGCGTGGCGCCGGCGATGGGGTGGAGCTCGATCTACAACCAGGTGCTCAGCGGATTCTTCTTTCTGCTGGCTTTCTACTTTCTGCTGCGCCACATCGAGACCGGCCGGCGCGCGCACGAGGTGGCGCATTGGGCGGCCTTCGTGCTGGGCTTGGGAGCGCTGGAAATCAACGTGGTCTATCCGGCGCTGGCCGCGCTGTACGTGCTGTTTTACGCGCGGCCCTTGCTGAAGAGAGTGCTGCCGATGTTCGCGGTATCGGCCTTGGCAGTGGCGGCGCACTTCTATTTCGCGCCGCCGCCGCACGCCGGTGTGTATGCGCCGCGCCTCGATTCGGCCCTCGGCGCGACGCTTTGGACCTACTGGCGATGGGTGCTGGGACCGATGCCCGCGCCGGCGGCCGCACTGGTAGCGGCGGCCCTCGTGGCGCTGATCGGTTGGGGCCTGCGGCGCGGCGAATACGCGGCCCTCGTTGGCGCCGGATGGTTCATGCTTCCCCTGCTGCCCTATCTGCCGCTGCCCGATCACAAGATGGACTACTACCTGGCGGTGCCGTCCATCGGCATCGCGATCGTGGGCGCGTATGCGCTGGCAAGCCTGCGGCGCTTTTCCGCGCTTGGGAAAATCGCCGCGCTACTCGTCATCCTAATGTACGCGGGGACTTCGGTGCAGGCGTCGTGGACCGTCACGCGCTGGCAACAGGCACGCGCCACCCGGGTGGAAGACCTGGTGCTCGGAGTGGAGGAGATCCACGAGGCGGCGAAGGGGAAGATCATTCTGCTGGACGGCATCGACAACGACCTTTTCTGGAGCGGCGTGGCGGATCTGCCGTTCCGCGCCATAGCGATCCCGGGCGTGTACCTGGCGCCGGGCGGCGAGGCGCGCATTCAAGCGGCGCCGGACCTGCTCTCGAAGTACGTGCTGCCACAGGCGATCGCGAAGAGGACGCTGGCGGCGAATCGGACGGTGGTTTATCGCTTCGACGGGCAGATGCTGCACGACGAGACGGCGCATGCGGGGGCTCTCTGGACGGAGGACGAGCCGCGCTTCGTCAACATCGGAGATCCGGTGTTCGCGGACTACCTGGGCGCGGGTTGGCGAGAGGCCGCCAATGGATGCCGAAGGATGGATGGCACGGGGACGCTCCGCATCGGCGCTCCGCGGCGCCCAGGCGAGAGTCTGTATCTCGGCATGTTCGAGACGCGCGATTTCCAGCCGCGGGTGCGGGTGAACGGCGTGGAGGCAGCGGTGACGCTGGCGCGGCGCGATAACGATCTCTCCGAATTCCGCGCCGCCCTGCCGCAGGAAGCGGTGCGGTGGAAACAATTGGAAGTGGTTATCGAGAGCCCCGGGCAGTCGCCTTTACTTTTCGGCTATGCGGAGGTGCGGTGAAGCGCGGTGGCGTGTTCGAAGAGCCGGCTAAGGGGAAGTCGCGGAGTTTCCCGCGAGACCCAGTTCGGCGGCGCGCGCCTGCATTGCCTTGATGCAGAACGCGACGTGCTCTTCGAGCGGCACCCCGAGCTGCTGCGCGCCCGCGACGATGTCTTCCCGGCTGACACTGCGCGCGAAAGCCTTGTCCTTCATCTTTTTCCTGACCGACGCGGCGTCCACTTCAAAGACGCTGCGCCCGGGCTTGACGTAGGAGATGGCGGTGATGAACCCGGCCAGCTCGTCGCAGGCGTAAAGCACCTTTTCGAGCCGTGAGAGGCGCGGCACACCGCTGAAATCGGCATGCGAGAGTATGGCGCGGCGGATCTCCTCATCGACGCCGCGTTCAGCCAGGATGGGCTCGCCGAGCATGGGATGGTCGGGCAGTTGCGGATGGATCTCCCAATCGAAATCGTGCAGCAGGGCGGTGACGCTCCATTTGTGTTGGTCCTCGCCAAGCTGCTTCGCGTAGGCGACGACGCAGGTCTCGACGGCAAGGGCGTGCTTGCGCAATCCCTCGGATTTAGTGAATTCGCAGACGATGTCCCAGGCCTGGTCACGAGTCAGCATAAATTCTATGATACAGGGAAGCAGTCTATTCAACGGTAGAGACGCCAAGAACGCAACCGCTGCCTCAGGCTTGGTTGATTCCACCGATGGCCGGGCACCCGGGCGCTCTGCTGGCCGCGGAGCTGGCGCGGACGATGACGAATTAGGTGTGGCGGACGGTGCTGATCGAAGTGAGAGCTTCCTGTGCGTGGCGGCGGGGCATTCTGGTACATGGCAAAGAGCGAAGCAAGTCCGAAGCAAGCCTGCCGCCCGTGCCCGCCATTCCCCACCAGCCGAATTCGCCGTAAGCCCTTGGTGCGCCAGTGTTCGCCGCCTCCCGCCAGCCCATCAAGTGAATTCAGGTTCCAGTTCCCGCAAGGGAGTGTAGGTTCAAGTCCTATCATCCGGACCAAGAGGAAAGCTGGTCATCCGTGCAGCAACGTATCGAGTTCCCAGGGGCACTCGTCCGGAACCGCGGCGTGCTCCAGCCCGGTTTCGATCAGCGCAAGTTCCAAGGCATCCTGGTATATCTCCTGAAGGTTCTGTTGGATGTACGGCCGCAGACTGGGCGATGACTGGATCAGCCGCCGGATCGCCTGACGGGAGCTTGTGATCGAGACCCACCAACTGGCACAGTCCCGTTCCGGCTGGAGGACCTGTTTGATCTTGTGCAGGAGCAAACGGCTGAGGTGCGACCATGCGGCGGAACGTTCGTTTTTCCCCAAGTCTTCGATCTCCTCTGCGACGCTTTCGGCTTCGATCTCGTTGAACCGTCCCGACCGGATGAGCGCGGCGGTGCGCGCGGACCATTCGGCGAAATCGGTGTCGTAAAGGGATTTGGTGGCGCGGCTGGCCATGCACTCAGTATAGCTGAGCTACGGCAGCGTTTCGCCAAGCACCTTGGCGCTCTGATCCGCGCGGAACTGGCGCAGACGTTGGCGCAATTCGGGACGGCTGTTGGCCAGGATGGCAATGGCCAGCAGGGCGGCATTGCGGGCTCCGGCAGCGCCGATGGCCAGGGTTCCGACGGGAATTCCGGCGGGCATCTGCACGGTGGAGAGCAGCGAATCCATGCCCTTGAACGCGGCACTCTCCATCGGCACACCGAGCACCGGGAGCAGGGTATGGGCGGCGCAGACTCCGGCCAGGTGGGCGGCGCCGCCGGCCGCGGCGATGAGGACTTCCATCCCGCGGCCTTCGGCGGCGCTCACGTACTCGGCCGTCTCTTTCGGCGTGCGGTGGGCGGAAAGCACGCGGCATTCGTGCTCCACGCCGAATTTCGTCAGCACCTCGTCGGCCTGGCGCATGACGTCCCAGTCCGACTTGCTGCCCATGATCACCGCCACCAGTGGATGGGCGCTCACCGCTACTGCCCTTGCGCCAGGGTATACCCGGCCTTGCCGTCGAAATTGCGCAGCGTTTCGGTGACGGCGATGTCGATACCGGCATCGGAGATGCGGCGGGCCACGTCGAGCAGCTTGCCCATATCGGTCTTGCCCTCGGCCTGGAAGCGGCAGCGGAAGCTATCGGTGCAGAAGGTTTCCTTACGGCCCGCGGGCCAGACTTTGACGCCGCGGTTGTCGATCATCTCGAGGGTCACGCCTTCGCCCGCCAGTTTGCCGACGGCCGCGGCGAGGGCGTTGGGGTCGCGCGAGGGCCAGTAGACGAAGACGTCGATGCCCTTGAGCTCCATGGCGACGGCGGGGCGCGCCGCCTGCGCAGCCTGGGGGACGGCCGCGGGGCGATGGGCGTAGGTGACCGGCTTCAGGATGTTGGGCTTCTGTCCCAGGCGCTCGATCACGGCCGAGGCGAACTCTTTGGTCCCGACCTTGACGGTGCTGACGCCCTCGGTGAAGATGTCGTAGGTGTGCACGCCATCCTCGATGGTGCGCAGCCAGGCATTGTGCACTTTAGCGGCGACTTCAGGTTGGTTGATGTGCACCAGCATGAGCACGGCGCCCAGCAGCAGGCCGGAGGGGTTGGCGAGATTCTGTCCGGCGCGGCGCGGGGCGGAGCCGTGAATGGCCTCGAACATGGCGCAACTGTCGCCGATGTTGGCCGACCCGGCGAGGCCGACGGAGCCGGCGATCTGCGCCGCCACGTCGCTGAGGATATCGCCGTACAGGTTGGGCATGACGATGACGTCGAAGGCGGTGGGGGTGTCGGCCATCTTGGCGGCGCCGATATCGACGATCCACACTTCCTTCTCAATGTCGGGATAGAGCGCGCCGATTTCGTCGAACACCTTGTGGAACAGGCCGTCGGTCATCTTCATGATGTTGTCCTTCATGAAGCAGGTGACCTTCTTGCGGTTGTGGAGGCGCGCGTACTCGAAGGCGTAGCGCACGATCTTCTCGCTGCCGGGGCGCGAAATCAGCTTGATGCAGGACATGACTTCGGGCGTCATCTGGTACTCGATGCCGGCGTAGAGGTCCTCTTCGTTCTCGCGCACGATGACGACATCCATATTGGGATGTTTGGTGTCGATGAAGGGGTGATAGGAGACGCACGGCCGGACATTGGCATATTGCCCGAGAGTCTTGCGGGTGGTGACGTTGAGGCTCTTGAAGCCGCCGCCTTGGGGGGTGGTGATGGGGGCCTTGAGGAAAACCTTGGTCCTGAGGAGGGAATCCCAGGAGCTGGGGTCTATGCCGGCGGAATTGCCGCGCAAATAGACTTTTTCACCGATCTCGATGGTTTCAATCTCGAGAGCGGCGCCCGCCGCCTCCAATATCCGGAGCGTGGCGTTCATGATTTCCGGGCCGATGCCGTCGCCGTGGGCGACCGTGATGGGAGTTTTTGTGGACATATGGGGAAACAACCAGGATATTGGAAAGCACCACAACGCGCAAGCGGACTTCGGTGTCTTTTTCTACGACGGCGGTGCTTGGGCCCCCGCGCGTTGGGTGAAAGTGCGCTGGGTGGACCGAGAGGGCAGCCTACCTGCCCCGGTCACAAATGCCCCACCATCATTGATTCGGCCCCGGCGCGCGGCGACGACAGTTCTTTGCTTATCCGTGTTTATCTGTGTTCATCCGTGGCCCTATTGTTTTCTTAGTAACTGCTAGAACCCTGGCGGGCGCTCGGCGGCAACGTTGAGGGCGCGCTCCAAGGCCAGGCCGGTGCGGGCGAGCATGCCCTCATCGAAGAGGCGGCCGATGAGCGTCACGCCATGCGGCACGCGGCGGGGCGGCGAGAATTTGGGGAGTGGGTGGGCGGGATCGGGCGCCCAATCGCTGCGCGCTTCGGACACTTCGACGAAGCCCGCGCGGAAGGTGAGCGAGGGATGTCCGGTGAAGTTGCCGATGGTGAGCATTTCGTCGCGCAGGGAAGGCACGAGGAGGAGGTCCACCTGAGAGAGAATACGGGCCATCTCAAGGGCGACCGCGCGGCGCATGCGGTCCGCCTGGACGAAATCGACGGCGGACAGGAAGCGGGCCTGACGGAAGACGTTGGGCCAGGCGTCGGGGACCTGCACCTTGAGCTGATCCAGTCCGCCACTGAGAGTGAGATCCTCGAAGGCGGCGGCGGCTTCGGCGAAGAGGATCAGGTTGAGCGAGCCGTAGGGCCAGTCGGGAAGCGACACCTCGACGGGGAGCATGCCCAAATCGGCGGCTGTCCGCAGGGTCGCACGGTCCACTTGGGTGGCGGGGTTTTCCTTCATCCAGGCGGGGAAGTAGCCGATGCGGAGGCCCTGGACGGGGGCGGCGGCATCGAAGTTGAGGTGGCTGGGGCGGCTGGCCATGTCGCCGGGGTCGGGGCCGTTGATGGCTTGGAGAACGAGCATGGCGTCTTCCACGCCGCGGGTCATGGGGCCGAGTTTATCGAGCGACCAGCAGAGGGTCATGGCGCCAGAGCGCGGCACGCGTCCGTAGGTGGGCCGCAGGCCGGTGATGCCGCAGCGCATGGCGGGGCTGACGATGCTGCCTTCGGTCTCGCTGCCGATGGCGAAGGCCACCAGGCCGGCGGCAGTGGCGGCTCCGGGGCCGGCGCTGGAGCCGGACGCGCCTTCTTCGGGCAGCCACGGGTTCACGGTCTGGCCGCCGAACCAGATATCGTTGAGCGCCAGCGCGCCCATGCTGAGTTTGGCGACCAGCACGGCGCCCGCCTGGTGGAGGCGCTGGACCACGGCGGCGTCCTGAGAAGGCACGCGGTTGCGGTAGGGTTCGGCGCCGTAGGTGGTGGGGATGCCGGCGGTATCGACCAGGTCCTTGGCGCCCCAGGGGATGCCGTGCAGCGGGCCGCGGTACTTGCCGGCGCCGATCTCCCGGTCGGCCTGTTTGGCCTGCGCCAGGGCGAGGTCGCGAGTCAGGGTGATGACGCAATGCAGCTTGGGATCGAAGCGCTCCAGGCGGTCGAGATACAGGCGGGTGAGGCGCTCGCTGGTGAGTTGGCGCGTCTCGATCCAGCGCGCGAGTTGGGTGAGCGGGGCGAAGGCGATGTCGGTGTCGCCGGCGGGCAGAGGGACTGCGGCGGATTTGGTGCGGACGAATCGGTCGGGCGCGGAGGGCGGCGCGGACACTGCGGCGGGCTGGATCGCGGGATTCCACTGCGAGGCGGGGGCGATGGAGGGATCGAGCGAGAGCTTGCGCGGTCCGGTGCGGCGCTCGTAGACGGGCGCCATTTGCTGGCGCCAGTTGGCGGCGGCCATCTGGCGGGCGGCGGGGCTGAGTCCCACCTGGACGAGCTTTTCGGCTTCGGCGAACGAGGCGGGCGACACCTCGGGTCCGACGGGCGGAGCGGTGCCGAAGGCGGGGGGCGCTCCGGGCGGCGGAGCGCCAGCGGGGAGTTGGACGGCACGGCGGCACGCGGAGGTCGCGGCCATCAGCGCGAGGGAGGCACGATTGAGGAATTGCCGGCGCGATTTCGACATGCCTCACATTGTAGTGGCACAGACCATCGTAGTGGCACAGACCATCGTAGTGGGACAGACCATCGCCTTGCGTGGTCTGTTGGGATGGGCGTTCCGCCCGCGAAATTTCATGAAAAATGGTGGACCAGGCAAGGTGGGGCAGGCGCTTCCGCCTGCCAACTGCTGATCGAGCCCCAGGTTGGCAGGCGGAAGCGCCTGCCCCACCAGCGGCGCCACCGGGACAGCGATTCGTAGGGTGGTTTTTCGA
>Ga0182030_10001238_pt1 | contig 52117 bp, 58 predicted proteins | sample 812S3MmetaG_FD_121299 | JGI IMG/M metagenome (GOLD analysis project Ga0182030, IMG submission 121299) | Permafrost microbial communities from Stordalen Mire, Sweden - 812S3M metaG (Illumina Assembly) | ecosystem: Environmental > Terrestrial > Soil > Wetlands > Permafrost | place: Sweden...
AATTCTAAGTTTTAATTAATAAATTCCAATATATAATTAAAGTAAGTAAATAATATATTAAATTTATTAATATTTAATTTTAAATTGAAAAATATTATTAATATTTTAAAAGTAATAATATTTTAAAAAGTTAGTATTCTCGTTTAGGGGGTGCGCGAGCTGTGGCCCTGACTCTTACCTCATCTCTAGATTTTTCGCATGTGGGACCCACCAAGATACGCCTGGGAGGGGTACCCCAATTAATACGGTACAGCCTTGCCGAAGGTCCACGTCAATACGTGTTGGCAAAATAGAACTCAGGTCTACCCAGACATGGAGCTTTCCCTCTATGGAAAACCACAACCACCACTTGGCGAACACAATTTGCTGGCTATATTTCACGACTTGGCGAGACTTATATTTGTATCTAAATAAGCAGTTCTGGATAGATAGGCGATCTATATAAGAGAAGCCATATATGTACTGATAGGAAAATACCCAACAAACCCTAATAACCTCCTTTATCCCGAGCCTTATGTGCCCATCTAAAATACCGCAATCAAAAACCTCATATAATCGTATATCGTGTCCCATAATCATGTTCCACGCATTTTATATCATCTCACACCTCCAATTTCTCTCTGCGCAGCCAGCCACTCTGCCTCAGCCTCCTCGTCTCCCTCTAACACGATCTCATGCCCATCTCCCTCCCTCACCCAATTACTCGCCACACAATTAAGGCCCGCCACAAGACTCAAACCCCAAAACACCGCACCCACCACCCCTTTCTTCAAACCCAATCCATACAATACCCCTCCCACCGCTGGTCCTACCGTCCTCGCCAAGCTAGACAAGCTCTGTCCAATCCCATGCACCGTCCCAAGCACACTCGGATGCGGACACGAATTATTAATCAAAATGACCGTAGCAGGAAGCGCGAATGTGCGGCCTGTGACTTGGATGAACAGCACTGAACACACTGCAAACCATACCCAGATACCGTCTTTCTCAGCCGGGGGTGGGGATTTAGACGGTACGATTGAGAGGAAAGGGACAAGGACATATGCGAGAGGGAAGGCGAAAAGGAAGATACGCCATGATTTCACGGTGCCAAATTTAGCGTTGATGATAGGGTAGATGAATAGTTGCATCAGGATGCCGATAACTCCAAGGATGGACATTGCAAGACCGACGTCCCGGGGAGGCATGCCGAGACCACCGGTGAAGTGGAACGGGAGGCGGCGGTGGTAGTTTGGCGGGTCAGGATGCGCGGGATCGTTGACTGGGGTAGAAAGGAATACGAACCAGAGACTATTGAAGGTTCCGAGGTGGGACGCTAAGAGGGCGTGAGCGATTAGCGTACAGATGACATTGTAAGTAAAGATACGACGGAAAGGTAGTTTGTGTTTCCATCGTGGTATTGCTTTCTTCCGTCTTGAGATGGGAAACCCAGGCGTTGGAGGTGTTACGGGAGTCATAGGTGACATTTCAACGTCAATCTCATCCTCGAGGGATTCTGATGCTCTTTCATCACCCACAATAGCGGTATACGCATGTGCTGAATCTATTGTCCGGCGGCGGGAGAAAATCTCTCTTGTCTTTCGTGCACATTTCGTCCCAAGGTCTTCTTTGTGGCGAATGGATCCCAGAGTCTTCCTGATATTAGTGATTGCCTTTTTGATGGATGATTTTGTGTTAAGCCTACCTCAGCAAGTCCAAAGAATACCGCGAGCGTGGCGCTAAAGAGGAATATTGCGCTCACGATATTCGGCGCCGCGTATGGGAATCGTTTGAGGAAAGTAACATCTCCGAAGAGGCGAGGATAACTCCCTGCAGGATCTGCCAACAATCCGCCAAGAATTGGACCGATAATTACCCCAATATTGAAACACATTGGGAACAGTAGGAAGGCTCTCGATTGATACCTGTTTCCTAATTAGCCACTGAGGCAAGGAAGACAAGAATACGGTGGCATACTTCTTTTCTTGAACAATCTCTGAAACCATTGTTCTCATAACACCAATATTCCCATTCAGAGCCCCTCCCATTGACCGAAATATCATCGCCTGCCAAAAAGTTTTGGCAAATCCGAAACCCAGACACGAGACCACTATATTTCCGCTATCAGCCTTCTCCTGTTTGAGTTGGTAGAAGAGGTAACTCTGCGGTCGCCAACTGTCAGTGGGCATTCTAGAGGCTCTCCCAGAAACCGCACGAACCTGCAATGAAGTCTGCACAAGAGGCTCCGACAGCCTCGCCAGTGTGAGAATGATTAATTGAGACCTATGCGGCAGGCTTCGCCATGTAACGGGTTCATCCTTCTCATTGTTCTCCTCAATCCGCTCTGCGCCTCCAACCCCACCTTCTGCCTCCGCCTCGTCGCGATCAATAGCCGCAAGTCGCGTGCCATTATCACTGGTGGACAGCGGCGTAAGAGGCCGTCCTGTATGCTTGTATCCGCTGCTGACATTCATCGACCGTACTCATCAGCCTTGTCCTTGTGCGATGTCTCCTCGCCATGAATGTACTCTCGTTTCCAAAGCCGTGCAGGCGGGGCTTGCTTTTCTGACGAATCGGAGCATCGTGATAAAGAACTTGCTTTGTCAATTAGTTCTAAGCTTCTAGGGGATTTCCGGTGCTAAGCTAGGGTCCCAGAAGCTTGATCGTCGTTGACATCTCGAACGTCGCGTGCTCCTCATTGTTCTCGTCATCGTCGTCGTTGAGAGCGTTTGATTCTGTGACACATGTGAAAACGATAGAAATGACAGGAGATAGGTTTGGGAAAGAAAAGCCCGAGAACTCCGCATCACGTGCATGGGCACCTCAATTGAAGTTTTCATCTTTCGTATTCACAACACCAATACGCGCGAGTTGATACTTCTCAGAATGTCTATCGGCACCCTAACAATCGAATCTCTTCTCCAATCGTCTCTTTCCTTCAGCCTGAAAATTGTTGCACTGTGGCCCTCGTGGGTGAACCTGAACTAGCTGTCAACCCCTCTAATATACCAGACGGTCAACTTCAAATGTAATGAGAGGTCGAATATCAAGTCGCTCACCTTTCTAATCTCTAAAAGTCGCTTACTTGCATCTTTCGTCCTCTCTCTATAGCTAGGAAGCGATTTGTTCCAACCTAACACACCCGAAAGGGAGAACGGTGTAGCCACTCTGCTGACATGGACTCCTTCCCTGCGATTCATCAGCATCCAGTTTGCAGAACAACCGTTCTTTGAATTCCTCTCCAATCCCTAGCCCAGGTAGACCCGCCATTGCGCCAGTTTCTGCAGAAGCCCCATCGGCCATCTGCAGGAGATTGACTTGGTCAATCTCAAGACTCGTGTTCAGGATGTTGCCAGAATTATTTTATTCCCAAAAATTAGAAACATCTTCTTCATATCTGACGTGCTGGATGATCCGGTCCTAGCACTCAACTCTTAGCCCTTCTTGGAAGGGCAATCTTCCATCTAGCACCTCATCATGGGGACTAATTAGCGACCAGACCCTATGCTCTCGCGGCTTCTGCAGTTACCTCCTGCTCTGACGCCATTTGAATGGACTCTGGTGCCAGGTTCGAATGATGAGGGGATTCCTCGGATATCTCTACTGCAGACTCTTGGCTCCCCTGGCCGACTCTGTCATGCGGCTCAGACATCCCCCAAACGGCGTCCCAAACACTTCAATTGGCTTCAGCATGTTTCGCTCACTGGGGCTCCTTGATATCACTCATCATTGCTGTTTTCTTTCCATGTGGCTCCGAAGTGGCCAGGTGGGGGGCCAAAAGGTCTGGTCGCATCGAAGTCGTACAAAGGCATCTACAAAAGGCTTCCAAGGTCTCTAGAGCATCTTCAGGTATGCCTATCATCTTTCTCACCTCAGTGGAATACGGCGTAAGACGCGTTGAGTTGAACCTAGACAGAGAGATAGGCACTAGTCGTTTTCAATTTGGGACCGCGGGAAAACGGGATGGTGGATCACGCGGAGAGTTTGTCGATACATTTTGAGGCAGGATTCCAAGCTGCAACTCCGATGCTCTTTGATTTCGGCAGCGTTAGCTCGAGTCAGCTGTTTCATCTACGTCTTCCATCTACCCCCAGATCAGTTTGGTAATCGGTGATCATCCCCTCATCAGCTAAGAACCTATTAGTGTCCAATGTGTGGAGCTCCTAGCGAATGTCAAGGTTAGACAACCCTACAAGATTGGCTGGCTGGCCGAGACGACCGATTTAACATGCATGCCGAAGATAGAGATAATCTTCAACGAGGACGTAGGAGGTGGTGTCTAGAATTATTGCCTGTACAGGGCAGCTTGTTAAAAACCTGTGGGATATCAAAGGTCGTCATTCTATGCTGGACCTACAACGTAACTTCCCGCTCAATAATGTGATACAAGATAACAGTGAGGTACTCCTGATGCCTTTCAACTAAATAGAGAATTATCCGAAGTGTTGATTGCATCGTCAGGCTCCCAAGTGTTCTGAAATCGGTGATAGGAGCGGAACAAGGTGGCTGACAGGAACTCGACTTTGGGGAATTGGAATCTTCCGCTGCAAGCATGCTTTGTATACAAATTTGCATCTTTATCAGCAGCAGTACGAGTCCACTCACCGGGATCGCTCTGTCAAACATCAGAATAAGCTTCTCGGTAACCCAACAATCCCGTATCCGCCAATTAAAGGATGGCAGAGGAGGCCAAGAGGAATCAACAGAGCTGCATTGTGCTTATTTGATGTTTTTGCAGGCTGTGTTTGTTGCGAGGAGGGTCAAGGCTCGGGAACTTTCATTTGACGCGTCAAAGTGCAAGATCTGTTCTTCGGGAGAGGCCCGCGAGAGGTAGACTGAAAGGATGGTCAGTGGTATGCATCCGAATCTTCGTACTTTATGAAATTCCGAGCTTCTGAATCTAAGGACCTATAAGATCAACACAAAAATACCTCATGGTGACATACCTGGCGTCTGCGCATCTACAACACATGATTTTAGGGGTCCCAGAGCTTTCTCGACGCGTGTGCAGATGTGCGGTGGGAAGCTGTGGAAGCCGAACGCCCAAAACTCGGTTGAAAAGATCTCTAGGCCTTCTCAGCGAGTGTAAGTATGTGTGGGAGGAAGCTGAGCACTCGAGAAGTTGATTGTGGTGCGTCGTATGAAACCCTCTGCGGTCTGCAAAGATGTCAGTCGATGTTCTCTACAGCCAACGATGTAAATTGACACTACATACTCACCTCTGAAGAGAAGGAAAGGAAAGGGAAGGAAAAGGAAGGAAAAGGAAGGAAAAGGAAGGAAAAGCAAGGGCAAAATCCTCCAGACCACCAATCAACCAGGTCAGATCGAAGAGCAGAGGCCATGAATATCGCGTGGTCTTTCGCAGCTCCCCACCCGGTCGACTTCAGTCTGGACATGCATGCCTTTCAACTTCCCCTAGGTCACACCCCAACGGCAACCTCACAATGAGGACATTTAAGCTCGGGAAGGGCTTTCTGGGAGGTCCTTGCCCAAAGAAGATGGGATGGATGAGGAGGGCTACTTGATCCGGACGCGGGTGATTGAAACATGCTGAGCGTTGCAATGGTTTGGTTGATGTGGTGGGATGGAGGTTGATGACTGAGAGAAGAGGAACAAGACGAGAAATGTTTTGGACGGGACAAAGTGAGCAGTTCCTACCTTGCGTGGATTTGGGGGTTTCTGTCCGAAGGTATTGGCAATCGTACTCGTGGCGGAAGGTGCGGACGCCGTGACTTCCTTCATATGGAAAGCCCTGGAACCTCAACCCGAAACTCCATGTCTTCAGAATTGAAAAGAAATAAAATGTTCATCTATTGAGGATGATTCTAATGTCATCCTGCATTCTATCAACACCCTGTCGGTTATTTTGTTGTGGTTCCATAAGATGCGATTCCCTCGTACGCACTCGTTATGGAAGGAGAGAGCTTCACGCGGTGTCTTCCTGCACTCGCAAAACCCGACAATATTTTCGGAGCAAGACAACTGAAAATCGAGGAGGATTATACAAGGATATTTATATTACTGTTTTCATCGCCTCCATAAGCCATTTCTCGCTGTAGAATTGAACGATGGTGTTGAGAAAGGGGAGACAAAAATGCCGGAAACTTGAAGCGAGAGAAAGAGCATCTGCGCCGTCGCGTCCACTTGCGACCCCGACCTTTCACGATATGAGTTAGGCAAAAGTTTCGAGACCAGAGCCTGTGTACTGTGTGATGAGGAAATGGAGAGTTATTTTGGAACCTCGATTGATGAAATAAATTGAGATGTGGTTCTTTATCAAGACCCTTCAGTCCGTGGAGTCCGCCATTCGAGCCTCGATTCACTCCTGACTCCAATTAGGCTTCGGTTGTGAATGGCGTCCACAATAGCAAGGAATAATAATAGCTGTGAAGATTCTGAATAGCTGCCCGTCATCTGAATCATAATCCAATTTCTAACATGATTTTCTTTTTTACTTATACAAAGGCTAACACTTCTCTTAATCCTCGTTCCACTATCTTCCACAATCCTGCCCATCGCGGACGTAGAAATTTGCAACCGACGAATTATCACCCCATTATCACCCTTCCTGAAGGAGGTGCCGAACATGAGATTCCGATGCTTCCTTACAGCTCTCGCGAGGCTCAGCTTCTCAGGAGTCATTGCCGCCCCAGATAATCTCAACTTCTACACGGTCTGGCTGATGCCTCAAGCACCAATCACCCTCGTAAGCCTTCCCTTCCATACCCTGAAGAGTTTTCTAACAAATGCCCAGTTCCAAAGCACAGTCATTGTTCCAGCCGGCGCAGTCGACCCCCATATCCCAGGTAACGTGCAAGCCGTGTGGCCAGGCCTTCAACCCTTGAATGGAAGCGCCGTCTTACAGAACGTCGTTGCAAACCAAGGGAACCAGTCTGGCGAGTGGTTTCATTTGCCGTTTTACTGCTGCACGTATGTCTTCCTTCCTCACTTCTTCTGATTGGCGCTAATGAAAATAGTCCTGCGAAGCAACTTGGGAACTCGACACAGAGTACGCATCTCCTCATGCGTAGATTCATGGCGCTGACCGCGTGATAGTATATCCTGGGGACGAACTGACTAGCATATTTGCGCTGGATACAAATACACACACACACTGGTCAGATATATGGTTCGATGTTCCCGGGGAGATAGGCACCAAAGCGGGCTTGGGTCCTTTCTCTGGATCTTTGAGCTTCGATCTTAAGAGCTATCGTGAGTCTTCCAAGGACAACCTCACCCATACTTCGTACTGATATATGTTAGCGGTGGAAGGTCCATACGAGTCATCCATTCTCGCAATCGAGCTCCAGGGCAATTCGACCTGGGATTTCGGTCCCGTCGCTTGGACGAATATCATTGTTGAGGCGCAAACCACCAATACCGATTGGTGCTTGAAGTAAATATACTCCCTTTTCCCACATGAAAAGAAATGGTAGATGATGGAAATCTAGGCCTTCAGCAAGTACCAACCTGAATTATACGTACTCGACACCGACTATCACTACCAATAAAGGCTCCACAGTATGCAGGATCGAAAGTGTTGTTATGCGGAATCCGATATGAATGAGCGATAGAAGCCTAGGTTTAGTGATGGGATATAAAGGGATTTGGATTGCAAAAATCTGGATTGTTGGGATTTATCGTTGGGTTATGGTAGGAGATAAATAGAAAAGAATGCACAAAAAGACATACAAGTTGCGAAACTTGCAATTGCAGGTGACATTTGATTCAAACTTTTTTTGAAGCATAGAGCCGGGAGGGAAGAGATCAGAAAAGCTAATAAGCCTTGCTTCAGAAACCCAGTATTCAAGCATTCGACCAGAATAGAAGTCTCGACTTCATGTGCATGTGAAGCCAGCGATTTAGCGAACATTGTCCCTATAAGAGAGTTCCCTAAGGTAATTCAAGTCCTCGTCTATTTAATTCAGTTCTTCTAGTCGAGGCCCAATAAGATAAGGTAACTAATAAGAGCCCGAGTGTTTGTCGAATAGGTAAATATAGGGCAAGGTTTTCCGCGCCGTAGTGCTTACCTCCCGAAGCTGAGATGGCGCTCGCGTCTATTAAAAGCCCCGAGATCAAAGCGCTAAATCACATGTTGAGGCGCAATTAGCGCGTTTCCCCAGGCATAGATTTCCCTTTCTTATCCTCAAACCTCGCATGATTCATCATACCACGACCTTTTGCTCTGCTACTTCCCTTCCGTTCAGTCTAGCTCTCCAATTCACAAATTCGCAAATTCGTCCCGTAAAACATGGCTTCTCTCAAATCTCAGCTTAACATTACACTCTACCGCGGGTTTCTAGACTCAGGGGCATATGTCTGGAGTCCGTTCGTAACGAAGCTCGAAGCGCGTCTCCGCTTCGCTGGACTCGCCTACAAGACCGAGCCTGGGTCCTTGCAGAAGGCTCCGAGGGGAAAGATTCCATATATCGCAATCTCCAAGGCTAGCTCAGAGCCGCCCACGATTCTCGCTGATACTACCCTCATTTGCGAGTCGTTGATAGAGAATGGGTTGGTGGATGATTTGAATGCCGACCTATCTCTAGTCGGAAAAGCGCAGGATCTCGCTTTTCGAGCTCTGCTGGAAGATAAGTTGTACTTCTACCAGGTTTGTGCTTTTTCTACCATCTACTCTACCTACCTATATCACTCGCTGAACTTTCATGATCACGTGCATCAATTGTCACAATCTCACACACATTTGAAGTGTCAAGTGCCACTATAAAACCCCTTATCTCTCTGGTCTTTTCAAAGGATGTGCTTCGTGTTCATCATAGAGTCATCTAAACCCACCCTACATTATAGCTAATTCGATCAATAGGTTTATGAGCGGTGGCATCAAAACTACTACACCATGCGACAAAAAGCCCTCGCAGCGCTTCCTTACCCCATGCAAATCATCATCGGTGTGATAGCCTACCGCAAAACCTGGACTGCACTCTACGGTCAAGGCACAGCACGATTCTCCCCTGAAGAAATCAGCTCCTTCAAGGAAAAGATATGGGAGAGCGTGAACGCACTTTTGGTTGCTTCTAAAAGGAAAACAGACACCAATGATACGGTCTTCTGGCTCTGGGGCGGAGATGCTCCGACAGATGCTGAAACTACTTTATATGGCTTCGTAGCTTCTGGTCTTGTTTGCGATGCGTATGTGAGCCTTTCAAGATGATGTTTCAGGACTGATAACATGATGTAGAGGACCCGAGTCAAGAAAGATCATCAATAGCTATCCTGTAGTGGTAGACTATGCGAGAAGAATTCATGATCGTTACTTCGCAGACTATGCGCTGTGGGAGTAAGCTTATCTCCGGCGATGGATTTTACCAGGTTCCAGCAAGACACTCTGTCGGGTTTTGGTGGACACGGGCAATGCATGGCAAAAACGTGGAAAATATGAGGATGCATGTCAAGAACGTGGAATAGCTGAGGCTGCAGTTTCAGACCTGGGGGTGATCAGGGACGCTGAGCTGATGTGGCGTTTGTATTGCTAGGTTTCAATATGCTGATGATTGTATAGGTAGTGGTGATGCTAGGGTGTACCACAATCTAATGCATTCTCCTAATGGTACCTTACCGTGCAGCCATACGCAATACCAGGGACCGTTAGATCGGCCCTAGATCAGCATTACCGTTTGTAGTGCGGCCCGCTACGCCTCTTCCCAATTTTTGCTGCACTGTCAGCTCACTACCCCAACCTCGCTTAGTTATATGTGCCGTCGTGGAGTTCTATTGCTTGGGGAGTTCGTGATGACGTTGCAAGGGACTTGTTCAAGGGAAAATTTACACTTGAGATTTTTCCTGATGCGGAGAAAATTTTGCCATAGTGAAGGTTGGTATTATTTCCTCTTGAGTTGAGCTGCAAATCGAAACTCTCACTTCACTATTAGTACCCCGCGAATTGGACAAGGCCTTCGGCCGGCCCTCCGCTCCGACATGCACGTTCGGCCTTTTTCGGCTTTCTGACAAAGCAGAACTGGCTTATAATTACCCGATTGCAATTGTGTTCCCCAAAACATCAATCAATTCATAAACAAAGTGAAGTTTCCTCCCACATCATCCACTAGTTGGTCTGTCTCTAGCGTGCGTCGAATCGCGTAATGCTTGCCTCCTCCGGCTTCGCAACCCATCTTGGGAAGTGAAACATTTGCGACAATCCTACCCGTTTCTTTCGAGGACATGATGTTCTGTATGCGTCCTAAGCTTACAGCTGGCTCGCAAGGATAAGAAGGATAGGTTGCATGCGGCCGCGCAGTTCGGGCGGACAAAACTCCGTATCGAAGCGAATAGAAAGACGACCGGTATATCACCCGACACGTTTCCTACGACTTCTTCTTCTCAGTATCCTCCCGTTCCTGGCACGTGGCAATGATGGATGAACCTGGAACCACCCTCACCGATGGCTGCAAACGCCCCGCGCCGCCACTCAAGCTCAAAGACACATGTGATATGTGCTCAGCTTCCAAAGTCAAATGCAACAAAGAAAAGCCGTAAGCCACCGTTCAGAGAGACAGTTGCAACCACTGTCTACGAGTCACCTTTTCACCCCAAGCTGACATTCATGTCCGTAGAATGTGCAGTCGCTGTAAGAAGCTGGGCTACCCATGCTTCTACAGTCCAGCAAGGCGTATGGGAAGACCTCATCCCGATAAGCCCGCGCGATCTCATAAATCTAGAGCAACTGCCAAGGCTGCCGCGGAGAAGTCGCCGAGTCAATCGCAGATGTCGCCGAGCCCATCTCCAAAGTCCCCGAACGAGTCTCAGAAGTCTCCGAGTCCGTACCAAAATGCAGCCGAGCTAGAGCCGCAAAAGTCTTGGGATCACTATGGCGGTGGAAAAGAAATGACCTATGAATCCAGACCATACCAAAATGATGGCGGGATTTTTGATCTGGTCGACTTGGCTGGCCCCGATGATGACCGGAAACCGTGTCTACAGACCGATCAAGACATGTTTGACGATATGAAAGAGACCGGCATGTTCGGATTTAATGGAACTGTCAACAGTGTAAATCTGACGGAGATCGACACTTCATTTGCCCAAGACTGGGCGAGCGAAGATACCAGTGTCCTACTTTCCTCCTCTTCCAGCTGTAGCACAACAAGCTCACCTTCAACCTTTGATTATTCTTCCAGTCGCGGAGAGTTGCCTTTTCATACCCCGGAATTTGACTGTACTACGGGGGCGATGAGCGTACTACAACGACTGAATTCTACTGGCATCAAGCGACTATCAAGACCATTCCCGGTTCTCCGGATCGAAGGTTCATATCTTGAAAATCTCATCAGCATATTGTCGATGTCAATCAAGCGAGTCTCAACCATTCTCGTATGCCCGTGCTCCCAGAAAACGGAGGTCGGACTATTAGCAGCGGCGATCTGCTCCGAGATCCTGGATCTGTACGAGGTGATCTTCCGCAACTCGTCCAACTCATCACACTCATCGAGCTCTTGTTGCGGTGAGTGGAAGGATATCGACCAAATGGACATGTTCGACTTCATCCACGAGGGTCCAAACGAAGATTGCACATACATGCGATCATTAGGCGAGCTTCCAGAGGTGGTGAACCTCGTGACGCAGTTTATCAAGAGATACGGCAATGATACGCAGGAGCGTTCAACAAACTTTCTACCTGCATTGTCAGGCTTTCTCAAATCTAGATTGAGATATTTGACCAACGAGGCTACTGGTTAGTCAGCTGAGGTCCGGATTCGATAAGGAGGAGGCAAAATCTTTTGGGAGTCATGGAGCATTGGGGTCAGGGGTTATTTGGAATTTGGGTAGTCGGAAAAGATGGGCTTTCAACAAAAGAGGTACCATTCAACAAAGATAGATGCTTGGGCCTGGTATATTCAACACAGGCTTAGATGGGATTTAGAGATGGATTTGGTACCGCTATACCGGAGCATTTCACCATGCTTCAGGGAGGACGCGCGTTCTTGATACACGGGAAATATGTTTTCAATCGGGGATACCGAGTGGTTCTTTTTAAAGGGATCTAGATAAATGAGCCCTACCAATTAAAGCCGTTGACAAGTGAGATTTTGGCTTGCCTTCATCACATTGATTTTCATTCATCTTTACTAATGCCATTGGATCTACGTTACTGTGATGCTAAAGAGTCTCATGGGCCGACTTCTGTTAAGTCAAGCCCTATAAGCTTCAACCACAGCGCGCGGCCTGTCGCCTCAAAACTTACTCCATTACCCTCTGTATCAGCTGAGCTTGCATACGATTCGGCACCTCCGAAGGCAGCAGCAAACTAGGAAGGAGCCTCCCACCCGTGTGTGATGTATAAGAGCCTGAGCGGCTTATGCAGGGCAAAAAAAAAAGGGGAAATAAACCTTTGAACCATGCTAGGTTCTCATGGCCACGTTCCTGTTCCTGTATTGTGGCAAACTTGACTTGCCGAACGAGGGGCAAATTCGCTTAATTAAGGGGTTAAGCAGTCTTACTGGGTATGAGACCAAGAAGTTGATTGATAGTCCTTACTTCTCCCAATCCGACGATCAGGATGTCACTGATATTATTTCAAACTAGCAACCCTGTTGTATACGGTCATATGCTGGGATGTCTGGCCACGTGTTACTCTGATTTCACGTCCCATAAATCCTTATTGCTTCCTGCTAAGAGCCTTAGGCTCTTAGTAGCTGGACTTTCCGTCCTGCTCTTCTAGTACTGTAGCAACTGTCACATACTCGTTGAGGATCTAGCTCTTTCAGAGTTTCTATGTAGAAAAAATTGCAGTAATATTTAATAAAAAAATGCTTAGGAGCGTTTTTGAATGTAACATATACATAACAAACAGATTTTCAACCTTGATAATTAAAGACTATTTTTAGTAATAACAACCAAAACCATAAAGTCAAGGCACTACGTTGAAAGTCGTGACCTAAAAATAACCCCACCACAGCCACAATCGTGGCGCAGCCCCAATGAAACACGTACGCGCAGCCAAGAACGCAGCAATAAATTTGCAATCCTCAGTCTGCAAAATCCTTTGCACCTTCTTCATTCGATTTAACACTCTTCCAAACATGGCACCTGTATCCCCAACCGCAGAGCGCATCCTCCTCTCCGCCAAACGCGCCGTTGTCGCAGCGTCGCCCGATCTCGCAAGGCTGTCAGCTCACCACCTGTCGCGCCGCACCCTCACCGTAAACGATACGCAGAAGGTCACCCTGGGTATCATCGCCGTCTATGTCGTTGTCATCGCCCTACTGTGGAATCTCCCGTATATTCGCTGGTCGTTATGGCCCTTCAAGGTACGTGCCGCGCAAGGCTGGATGGATGCTGCTGCGACTCCGCTAACGGTTTGTCCGCAGATGCTTGTCATTGCTTTCCATGAGTTCGGCCACGCTATCACGGCGTGTTGTACAGGGGGGCGGGTCAAGTCGATCTCCCTTGATCCTAGGGAGGGCGGCGTTACACATATGCAAGGCGGCATCAGTGCGATCACGCTGCCGGCTGGGTATCTGGGATCGTCGCTCATTGGGGGCTTGCTGATCTTCTGCGGTTTTGATATTGTAGCGAGCAAAGTTGCGAGTATTGTTCTCGGGGTGTGCTTTTTGCTTACGCTGTGGTGGGGAAGGAGGGATTGGCTTACCATTGGGACGATTCTTCTTGCTGTGGGGTTGCTGGTGGCGTGCTGGTTTATTGCCCATGGCGAGGCGTTGAAATATGTGGTGGTGAGTTTGCGGTAGTCCTAGTCTTGACAAAAGAGAAGCTAATACTTTTCAAGCTGTTCATAGGAGTTATGTCCGCACTCTACAGTGTCTGGGATATTGTGAGTTCTCGCCGAAGTCCTTTCCATCTTCTTGCGCTAACCACTCCTTTTAATAGTGCGACGATCTCATCCTTCGAAAAGTTAACACATCCGACGCCTACGTTTTCGCCGAAAGATATGGTGGCTCTTCACAATGCTGGGGCGTCATCTGGTCAATTATATCCGTCATATTCATGGCCTCTGCTATTGTGGCGGGCATAGCTGCATTCCCCGAGAACGCCACCCAGCAGAAGGATGATTCGAAAAAGTTTATCCCAACTTGAGCTAGACGGCAGAGAAAGGTCCGAAAGTAGGGAATTCGAGAAGTTGTTCCACAAAGGCCAGACCTTTAGATTGCAGGAGAAAGATATCAAGGAATACCCGTCCCAATGGGCTAGTCGAGCTCCTCAATGCACAAAAACACCCGGCGGTGGAGAAGATTGGGTGGCAGTCGTGAATAGAAATAGGGACTTCATGACAGGAGAAAAACGGGGAAGGGGTTGTCTAGTCGGTTCGTAGTTGAGTGAGCATGGATACGAGGTTGTCTTTTGGAAGACTTGCAATCAAAAGAAGTTTTCACGTGTATATGCTGTTTATTCCCTGTGATTTCTTGTCTCTCCCAACGGTACTTCATACCCTGCGCTGAAGTTGGCCGGTTAGTGAGCTACAACCCAAGCAATTACTCCCACTGTTCGTGAAGCTATCAAGTTTGAAGTGAACGCCAATCCTAGGACATCGTGAACCGAGTGGAACGACCTCAGCACTGATTCTCTCAAGAAATGAACATTTTTACTTTTTGCATTTGTCTCGAAGCACATCTTCCTATGGGTTACGCTCACCGTTCCCAACGTCAAGAATTCACGACCTCTTCGTAAACACTAATGGACAATCATCCTGAGTGTGTTAGTGTTTCGTTCTTATTAAAACCCCGTCGTGTTCTAAGGAGTTTCAAGCAACATACCATAGGAAACAGCGTCGCAAAAACTTTGATCTCCTCCGATCTTGTCGTCGGATGATGAACCCAATCCAATTCCAACGCCGCTTTCCCAATCATCGCCATCATAGTCAGCTGTACATATTGCTGCGCAATACAATTATGTGGTCCTGTCCCAAACACCAACCAGTTCTTGGTTTTCTCCGCTGCATCCCCTGAAATTCATCTCTCTGCATCAAACACATCGGGTTGCGTGTACACTTCGGGATCATGGAGAGCAGGGTAACAGGAAGGCACAATCATAGCGCCTCGTGGCACGGTATATGTTGGTGTGACTGGGAAAGCTTTCTTAGCGATGTATGGGACGAAGATCACTGGTGGACGGTAGCGGAGGAGCTCTTTCACAACGGCGTTGGTATAAGTCATCGACTCGAGCATCTGCAGCCCAATCGGAGCGTTCATATCCCCATTTCTTGCTTCCGGGTTCTCTTTTCGCACTCGATCTAGAATATCTGGTCTCTGTGCCATGATCTGGAAGAGCCAGGTCGTGGCACTGCTCGATGCATCTTGAGATGCGAACAGGGATGTGAACATAGTCTGAGCAATCTCAAAGTCCGAGAATTCGCGCAGAAGCACAGAGGGCTTCTCGCCGTCTTCAATACCCGCGGCAGCACCATCCCGGTATTGCTTGGACTCGATCATAGATGAAACCCAGCGATCAATGATGCAAGTTGGCTTCCCACCAGCATCCATGTTGATTTTGCTTGCAGCAGCGCATTTTGTGAATTCCGCAAGCACGCCGTAAGCCGCTCGTTTGCCTCGCCAAACCTTTGAATATGGAATGTATATCGCTAGAGGTATGTTGACAAGTTCGAGCGCTGCAGTGATACAGTAATAATCATCTGCGATTTTCTTCACTGCTTCATCCGAAATATAGTGGCCGACAAACGTGCGGCAGGATATAGCGCAGTTGATCTCTCGAAAATGACCCATGAATGGCGTGGGCTTCCCTCCATTGTCTCTACTCGCCCGAACGAACTCATCGAAATATTCGGAGAACACTTTCTCTTGTGTAGGGAGGTAGCACTCGAGCGCTTTACGAGTGAAGAGACCGTTCAAGCCTTTGCGAAAGTCGACATGCCGCTTTCCGTCGAGGAATACCCAGGCACTGGCACCGATAAGATCCTCCGCGACCGGTACAACGCATGGCTTGACATATGCTGGCGAATTGAAGACTTTGCGTGCTAGATCACGGTCAGAGGTAAGGACGACGAATCTAGGAACTGTTAGTCTCTACCTTAGCACTCAATGCCGCATAAATGTACTTATGGAAAACAGATACGCAGCTTAATTTGCCACTGGCCCACTGTCTTTTGTATGCTTCGAACTTCGGATTCAGTGCTTGAATGAACGGCCCCATGAATGGAAGCTTGAATCTCGGCCCAGCGATTGGTCCTTTGTTCTTGATATACATGACTATACAAGGTTAGCTATACACATCATGGTGTACTTTGGGGATGACTTTGACGGACACTGATCATAAGCTACGAGAATTGTCAAAATGGTAGCAACGATTTGCCAACTACTTATTGTAGCCAGATATTCTTGCCAGAAATGGCCAATGTTGTCTGGTGCGAGATATGGTCCCGCGGAGGTATTGGCCATGATGGTTGTCGTAGTTTGAGTCGTATTCATCTCGTCGGTCGAACTGTTCTAGTACAGACAAAACCTCAGATCTGCTGTTCTCTTTTGGCAAAGAATGAGTAATCTTATCTTGCGAGTAAACACCGTTGAACAACATTATAAAGATATTCCTGAGACCGCGGGATATCGGAAATGAGATTTTAAGAAAGCGTGATTCTCGAACGTTCGCCCTCGCCCTCTCTGTTGTTCACTGGAAATTCTGGAATAGACGTATTGGGCGGGAACTTTCCGTCCGTAAGAGGACTAGACTCCTAAAAGATCTGCGCAAGGGTCTGGTTGCCCTGGTGCGCTAATGAATGACACTCGTATGAGGGGGAATTTAAAAGATTACTCGCCGGTAGGTGTGGAGAGTGTGTGAGGCATTTATCGAATAGGACTAGACTCCGATGCGTGTCATCCTACCATGTTTGAAAAGCCTCCCAGCTTTGTCACGGCCTTAGACATGGGCTGAGTTATAGAGTGATGAATTCGGCATGATGATATCCTCCCATGTGTGTTGAAAGATAACCCAGGTTGGTACTGCTTTGAGCCAGAGAACTCTTTTCAGATGTTTCTCTACATCACCCCAGCATCGGACGCCAAGCACTATTGATATTCCCGCCGCTCTCCAACGGAACCACTGACTTTCATTCGTACCAAGGGAAGCGACAGCTCCAATTGAGAGAAACCAAACAATTAACGAATCATTTTTAGAAAATGATAACAGGTGACCGAGGTGATGTTGGAGTTGAAGGACAAGTGCATGGAGAACATGGGCGTGGGAATAATATGTTGGTCCGTGGATGATAAACATGTAGAGTAAGACTCCGTACCTCAGACATTCGGAGGTATTTGTGGATAGAGAGTCAGAACCTGTAAGAGGCGGCAGGCTCAACAAACGATGGAGAATGAAGCAAGTCAGATCATGTAGATCGGTGGTAGACAGTACGATTGGGTCTTCCGTCATTTGGAGTACAGAGCGAAGACGCTTGAAGGTATTTCCAAGGATAGGATCAAGGCCAAGAAAATCGAAGTCGAGAAGCTCTGGATTCGTGTTTTCCATAGAAAATTGCCATTGCCATTGCGATTGCTGTATTGCACAGACTCCATCTCCTTCCCCGAAGTCATTCTGAGTGTCGAATTGAGGGGATCCAGTGACCAACATGGATACCCTGTGGTAGCTGTCAGCCATGCGCCATAGCAAAGAAAAGCTTCTTACCAAGCCACCATTCTTGCGGTGAGTGGGCTTGTTTGTTTAACTTTGGATAATCCTCCTCTGACAGTAACCATGCGTTTGACTCCATCTATATGCACCTTGCTCACGTGCAGGTTACCTTTTCCATGCTTAAAACGACCAAATGCATGTCAGCCCATTAACTGAAAGGGGAGTTCGAATTGTTACCTCGATAGCCGCTAAAGTAACAACTGCGTTCATTGTTGCATCTTGAAATGCGAGTGATTGGTCTCCAACTTTATGCCTCAAGAGAGAAACAGAATCTTTCATGAGGAGTTCCGGGTGGGGAAACCCTTTCCTTGCATGGAGTTCATCATCCAGTGAGGCCGTCTGAAGAGTAACATGAAATAATGCTGGGTCGGCGAGAGCTAATGGCCACCACGAGGTAACGAAAGGGTTCGAAGCCGGATTCAGATCCAAAGGATAGAACTGAAACGTGATTTTCGACAAGAAGTGCTGCATTAGACCCTGAACACGCAAACGGGGTAGATGTGTGGAAGGATACGAGTCAAACGGATCCAATATATGTGCTTCGAAGAACATTGACATGTCCAAGAGATCCGGTGAGACGCTTTCTCCACTCCTACTCAGCAGCCCAGGTCCAATACGAGGTTTGAATGCTTCGGGTGCTTGTGACACATTGCCAATATCTACAAGTCGAGCACTTATCGAAGTGAGAGGCTCATTGGCATAGGCGCAGGTGCAATTTCTCTTCACACACCGCGAGCATTTTGGAGTTCGTAGATCGCAACTATGCTTTGCTTTTGCACAGGCTGCGCAAGATCTTCGAAGCGTTTTGCGCATTGGTGATGCAAGATATCAAGAGAACTATATAGATGCATCATCCAGAAACAAAGTCAACATAAACTCATGCCGATACGTCGAGACTGCTGGGCGGGACTTATTAGCTGAATGAGGTTCGGTGAGGGTTCTTCGCGAGCGAAGAAATGAGCGGTTTGTGATAAGCCCACGCCCACTCTTAAGAGGATAGCCAGGCCCACCTTTTCATTTATACACACCCCTCTATGACTCCAGGGGAAGGTTCACGGATCACCATAGTTAGTGAGTTCTCGCTATAAATTTAGCGACAACGAGTAAACAATCACTAGTTTCCAGCGAGTGCAGACGCTGAATCCACTGTAGATTTGGCAATCTATGGCGACCGAGGTTTAAAAAAATAAAAATGAAATCCTTTTTTTTTGGAAGTGCACCACTCAAACTTGAACGATTATGTGAAATTCAAGGCATTAATTTATTACAACAGAGTCTTAATGCGACTTAAGACGGGAAACAACATGCATCTACTACCTTGAGAATTGGGAGGTTGTCCAACAGTAGAAGAGGGGAACATGTAGTAGTATCTAACACAAAATATACATATATATTTAAGAAGAAGAAAATGCGTCCTGCCATGCATATAAAGGATTTCACCTCATTCTATTTTATGATTATCATTGCTTGGGTTTTGAACCTTTGGACTAAATTAGGGGAAATTCGCGCTGTCCCAAAAGGAGTCGGTGTGGAAACGTACAAAATCATGTTTTGATACACTGTTTGATTATATTCCCACAAGCTAGCAATAGTCCTATATTACTCGCTTCATAGAACAATACCCAGATTGAATCAGAACAGATCAACAATGTCCCCTCCACTGCCGGATAACAAGGGGGGTGAGGCGTTGGCTGTGGAATCTACAATGACCTGCATTAAAGAAAGAAAAAAAGGATGTGGAGGGATTCGTTGGCGCATATCAGTAGTTGGGTTCTGCATTTTAAGGGAAGTGATATGAGCAGTAAACTCTTTGAAGCCAAAAATTAAGGTATCTAGTGAGGTCCATAAACCGAACAGTCTTGTGTTGCATTGGACAATAACTAATGAGAACAAGTTGGTCAAATCATATAACCAGTTGATTGTATATACTCTACACACCTTGATACTTTGCTACTTGGTAGCTTTTTGGAGGTCGAGATAGGGATTCTAGTCGCTGATTGACCAAAGCAGGGGATGGTGGTCGCTTGGCAAGCAGGCAGAAGCAAGTTAGGATTGATTCAGGTTAAATAACAAAATATGCGTAGGTTCTCCTTTATACAAGCGTGAAAGTCTCATCCAGAATGCCTTCAAACTTTAGAGCCTCGCCATACATAATTCCATGTATATAACATTCTCCAATTAATTCATACTCAGAATCAGTCAACGGTACTTCCCTCACAACAAAGGGAACCGCGCCTCCATAAAACAAACATATGAGATCACCGATCTGAGCATCATGCGGTACAAAACCAACATAGCTCCCCGACATACAGAATCTCGCATTCGACAACCGTTTCGCAAATGCAGCAGCGGTCGTCCAATATTTCCAGCTCCTCTCGCGAGCATCACGTGGTTGCTTGAGAAAATCTACCATTTGTTGCACGGACTTGATCCCTGAGAATTGTTCCGTCCAGTTGAAATGCTGATCCTCTTTTTTGATCTCAGCTACATCTAAATCTAGTGTCCCAACATCATCGGAACAGGGTGCCATTGCGTCCCCGATTGGCAACTTGAGCTTGAGGTCCTGAATCGACTCTCCGGTTGGGTAAGAGTTGAGGTTATCGATTGAGGAGTGTATCATATTGACTATGGAGATTATGTCATGTTCCTTTGTTGTACTTGGACTGAGGTCGGTTATATTGTCGATTCCAGCGCCAAGCACTTTCAACTTCTCGCGATTGGGGCCGATGAGCTCCACCTGGGTTTCTCTGTTCCCTCCGGCGGAGAAATTCCCTTTTGCACCCCGCCACGTAGATATTGTTCTACTTGGATCTCTTCCTGTCCAATTTGGAATCCAAGAACAAAAGTCAAAGGAATTCGAGATGCCAGCTCTATACAGGAGATCTATGGCATTCCCTCTGACCACAAACTCCTTGGCATATTTTCGTATCACTACCTCAAGAGATGCCGAATAATTGGGATCGAACACCTCAGATGCTGCATCCGACGCCAAGCCGAGTAAAGCGAAGAGTTTGTCTCGTACTTTTGTAGCATCGGTATGAGCGAACATGTCGAGTAAAGAAAGGAGGGTAAATCGTCTCGATAGCCGTGGATCGTTAAACATTCGTCTTGTTAGGCCTAGGGCGTAGGCCGGTTTGGAATGTGTTGAAATCTGTCTTATCCGTGCGTTTGGAAACTGTACGGAACTGATACTACTTAGAGATAACTCTAATGCCCCGAAAATATCATCCCAATTGACGTCCCAGGTGCCACAGACGATCCTGACGTGCCGGGCGAGCACAAGTTCTTGGACTACCCAAGCACGCTGGAACCATTCGCGCTGGAAGAAACGTCCTATGTTGCTCCACACGAGATCATCTGGAGCGGGGGTATGATTCTTCCATGTTGACGGAATGGCCGGTAGATATTTTGGCCATTGATCTGGCTTTAAAGCTTGTGTTCGAATTTGCAAAAGCGTTTCGATAGCACGGTTGCTTTGATCTCTCTCGTCTCCAATCCACGCAAATACTTTATCGGCATTCTGAAAAATGCTTCTCAACATTCGTATTTGAATCGTCTTCTCGTGATCTTCTTCTTGATTGATGCACACGGCGTCAACCCAAAGGATTGTTGGTAAGCTCCTTTGTCTCAGTCTTCTTAGCGCTGAGTACAATGGAGCAGTAAGCTGTATACTGCCTTCTCTGGTCTGGAGCTCGAATGGCTTCAGAGCGGGACCCCAAACGTAGGACAATGCGGAGTACCGCCCTGCATCTTCTAGGGGAACGTGCCGAATAAATCCGGTGATGGGTGCTGTATCATCTCCTGGTATTAATTCCAGCAGCCGAATTTGTCCGAATCCAAGTGTTCTGTAAGAGTAAATTGTCTCGATTTGTTTCGCCTCGAACGGAGGCTGAGAGGATCTATTGCTACGACGCAGAACACTCCCAAAACCCCTTTCGATTCCAGCTTTCAGAGGGCGAGTACTTATCGGTAATTTGGTGGGCTCAGATAAGCGAATAGCATGGGGATTTTTTGTAAAATGTGCTTCATAGTGTGCTTCTGTCGTGAGAGATAAAATGCCATCGATGTGCATCTGCCATGGATCCACAATCAAGGCTAGTTCAGGAGCGGTGTGAACGTTGTATATCCGAATGAGGACAAAGACATCCATAGGGCTGCTAGTTATTTTCATTCCCATATTACAGGACCGCGCCTGGTAATTTGTTAGAATATGCTTGTAGTCTAAGAGAGCGAAACAAAGGGCAGTAGTGAACCGTGACCGACCTTTTGCACCTGATCCGGACCGAGACAAAATCTTGATAAAAGCCCGGAAGCAGATGTCACAACTTCAATGTGGTAGGTAGGGTACTTTTTCCAAGACGAGGCTTGTTTGTATCCTTGCTGGGCTAGTAGCCTCGTAAAAGTACCTGAGGAATCGGGGATTGTGAAGGTTGACTGGGTTATATCGCTGTTTTCGAATGGCATGAGCCCCGCTCTACTTCGTAGGTGACTTGTCCAATGTATTTCAGATGCATACGAGCTGTCCATGTACTTTCCCAGCATCCGAGAAACCTGCAATAATGTTAGAATTCGATTTCCATGAGACTTGCAGAGAGATAATAACACACATATAATTCTCCCGCGAACATTATTTCGAGATCAGGCATATGATTGGCGGCTGCTGACACTGCAACTCGAATGTGACCCTGGCCAGTTACTTTGACAGTTGCTGGAAATACCTGAGTGCTCCGTAAAAGATGTTCCTTCTTGAAGGAAGATGTCTCCTCATCGAAAGCTAGGCCTATATAGTCGTCGGGATGCCCACCCGCCTTTTGGACCCGCTCCACCCAATGGTCGTTCTTTTGCGGTAATAGTAGAAATGGATCCATGTTCTCGAGTCTGCAAATATGAGACAGCATGTTTGTTGATTCCCCATCCTTCCACGCTTGATTGATTTTATTTTTGAAGGTAGTTGCAAGGTTGAATCTGTCAATGAATGACTGGACAGCATCTACCGATTCCTCTCCGCCAGAAGGTTTCAGCTTCTCTTTCCGGCCCACGTAGCTTCTCGATTTGATATCACTGTCGTCTGTTTCATCCAAGCCAGAAAACACAATGTCTTCCCCAGCTACGGGCATTCGAAATTCCGGAATGTCATCGGCAATGCCTCTTCGTTGAAGAACATCATCAATTTCTTTGAGATCCTTTTGCATGAGAATCCAGTGAACAATCGCCATATGAGAAGGGTTCTTGATTCCACAAAACTCGGTAAGCTCTTCTGAAAGTTCCAACGGAGGCCGTGATGGGTCGAGATCGTGTTCACGAAGTATAACTTTAAGAATATTGCTTACTTGCGTCAACTTGACTCGACCAGATTCTGTGCGTCCGATATATCTTTGACCTAGTTTCAGGACCGTCCATTCTATGGTGACTTTTACAACGCTGTAAACTTCGATATTCCGAAGTTGTACTATCACCGATTTTCGATTCGAAAAGGTTGGGGGGATGAGCCTAAGAGTGCACTTAGAATAGTCTTATGAAGCATGACAAAGTGAATGAAGGCGATAACGTTGCAGCGACACGATTGGTCGCTGCGTTTCCATTCCAACCATGGCTTACCTGGCAATGGCCCGTGATTTTGCACGAAGTATCGAGGTATATCCCATACACGGTCTTCCGGCACCTTCTACGCGAGGAATTCCATATGCAATATTGGAAAGAAGTCGGTGCTCCAGCTTCAATATGTGAATGAGAGGCTTAATCTTCTCAATGGTTTCTACATTAAACGCGAGTAGCGGCACTAACTCTTGAAAACTGTGTCGTAAATGCTGGTTTTCTTGGAGTCAGTATTACCTTTATTAATCATGAATATGAGTTGGTGCTCCAGATGGAGAGTGGAGTATATCTCAAGTCCTAGACAGAAGGCGAAAAGGATATTTTCCTCTAAGAAGCTGAACTCACCTGTCGGTCCGCAATAAACCACATGTCATGGTCTTCAGCACTCAGAAGGGGTGCAAAATTAGGATAAGAGGTATTCCTGGTAACTGGGAAGATGCGATGCGTATTCAGTTCTAGAACATTAGACTTATCCATCGGGGCCGATCCGGGATTGTCGATTCCCTTCCTGCAGAATTCCGCGAGGTAAATAAAAACTTTCGCGATGTAAGAGACACTGTCATAATGATCGAGCTGTTGAGCCTCATCTATTATGGTATCCAACGTCGCATTCACAGTTCCAAGTGTTTCGTAGAAGAAGCTCCTATGTTCTGGATATATATCCTTCAAACAGGGTGTCTTTCGGAGAAATTTTGGGCCATCCCATACGCAAATATCCAAGTCGATCCAATTTCCTGGGTCTCCTGGGTTTTTTATCGGAATGTATATGAGCTGGTCAGTTCTGAAGGAATTTCTGCTAGGATTAGCAAAAGAGAAGAAGAGATTTGGTCGAAAAAGTTACCTTATAATCTCCCCATCAGCTTCTGAATAACATTGTATTTGCTGATACAATTCAGAGATCTGCGCCAAAGTAGCCCCCGATGCCTTCAAATTCCGAAGGCATTGAATAAAAGGGCTGGCACCAGCCTCAACAACAACCCCTAAATGCCGAAGATTCTTCCAGGAAGGATCGTCCGGCTCAGGGACATCGAGAAATGAAACGGTAGTCATTTGTCCGCCAATCATACTACTCAGTGGTAGGATGGTTTGATTCAATGGTGTAACCTTGCCTCCACGACATGAAACCTGCATTGATGAAAGAATTCTAGTGACATCTGATACAAGCTTTTCCTTGCTCGAGTCGTCGGGAATTATCCATTCTGAATAAAGCCGCCAGTTGTCTCTCAGAAGTAGAAGAATTTGCTGCGATGAACAGTTTTCAATAAGGTATCTGAAATCATCCGAAATTGTTGATTCCGAACGAAAGAAGTATCCCACCAATCGAGGATATTGTTGTACATAAAGATTCTCGACAAGCCATGTCTGGTCAGCTGAGCATTTCCCACCAAAGTAGTCTCTGTGGATAAATTGAAATCTCTTTCTATCCTTTGTAAACAAAGTAGTAGCTGTATTTGGCTCTTTTGAGTCCATATAAAGATCGGAGCCGCGAAGAATGGTACCAGATTCCGTGACAAGCCATAAGTTGTGCTTCTCAGTATTCTTCCAGCTCGCCTGGAAGAGGAAAATGATATCCCCCATCAAATCCGGGAGAGATCGATGTTCGGGTTTGAAATCCGGAGATACGTGCATTTTGACAATGGCATCACATACGAGATCTTTACTGAACGTTTTTGCTCCAAGTATAATAAAGAGCGTTCTGCGAGAGCTATCGCTGGCGGCAACTGGATGAATTGGATGAACTTCGATTCCATTTGGGATTGTTAGTGATTCCGATGGGCTTGAGAAACATATGTTCCCTTGACTAGGAGAAACCCATCGACCATCAGCTAATGGAACAATCGGTAATTCGGCCAGAGCGGGTAGGATGTTTTTTCTTCCGTTTAGGATACGGATCAGGGCGCGAGAGACGCGAGAATGCCAGAAATGGTCTTTTTTCCAAAATTCCGAGCAGGTGGAGCTTTCAGAAACGAAGGTTCGTAGCTCCGCCACAAAATCATCAGCAGAAAGCGATTTCACTCCAATCCGCTCCAATGCGGGAGCATCTTCATCAGAATAATTCGGAGAAATATAGAAGGGTGTACTTCGCGTTAAGGAAATAAGCGGTAGGCCGTCGAGATCCCGAAAGTCTGCTGGAAGAAGTTTGAGCTTGGATGGTGCTACAAATTCCCCATTGAAATTTTCTATTATGTTAGACTTTGACAATAGAGCATCGATGGTATCTTGCAGGGTAGTGAAGAAGTCCGAAAGCTGAGGTCTGTTTGGGAGAAAGCGCATCCAGGTGTACCGTGATTTGGAATTTGCTTTGTTGAAATCGTGTACTGCTTCGAGGAACGCATATGGAACTGCTTCTAGTAGTTTTCGATTCCAAGCAGAGGAACAGTCAATGTCCTCGCGACTTGCAATGAGGAGAAAATCGGCCTGAATCAAGAACTGTCAAGCGTTAGAAACGATTGAATAAACCCATTTCGACGGTCACAGACCTTGAATCCATAGTCACGAATGGGAAGAAAGGCGTAGACTTTCTGGGTCTGAATCGACGGCTCGCGTTTGTCGGAGATCGGGAATGCGAAAAGAATATCTGATTGTTTAATACCAGGGCGTTTAGACGAGGGAGGGATTTCAAGGACGGTAAACTTCGTGACCTTTAAGGACGACATCTCCGAGTTGTACCACAGCGTGACGATGTTATCCCTTTCACCCTCCCCGAAAGTTTTATCTTGAAGATAAAGATGGCTAGACCATATTGCACCCTCCATGTGGGATGTCATTAGGTTGACCTTCTTGAGTTTCCGAAGGAATACCAGCAAACGAGGATCGAGAGTTTGAATTTCTGCGACGAGTTCTCCGGGATCATAATCCGGCGATAACTGCAGAATGATAGAAGTATGCCCCTCCAAGGCAGGCTCTGGAAACTTCTCCCATATTGGAGCAATCATACCCAGCGGCGTTTTTTTATCAAACTTGAATGAATAATGACCGGATTTGATCCATACAACGTCTGCGACTTTGAAGACAGACTTGAAGCCAATTCCTTTCTCGCCGGTGTACCTGGTCGTAGTACTTAGCCCGGCTTTCGTACTTCGTCCGATCTTGCAGATAGCTTCAACGTTCTTCTTTCCAAAGCCAAGTTCATTGCAGTCAAGACGTAGTGTTTGGCGACGGCAGCTGATTTTGAGTGTCGGCTCCCCATCCTCATATGTATTATCATCAGCATTTTGGATTAGTTCCAGCAGAAAATGCGTTGATTTTTGATATAATTGCTCGGAAAGTCTGAAAATCTTCAGCACACCTCTTCGAAAAGATACAGTTACTCACATGATTAAAGCCGCCTCCAGATCCGCAGTGTTGCTCTCAGGTCCATCGAGGCCCTTGGACCTTCGTACTTGGGCGATATGTTCGCGCGCGACAGCCTCTGTCGAAGGTATGTCCATCGTGTCATCGATCTAACCAGCCAATTGGTCGTTCAGGCATGGATGAAGTGAATATACTCGGACGGATTGAATGATCAGATGGGGAAAAAGTGCGGCTGAAAACGCGCGGGATGAGCAGCGCTAAAAAGTGGCTACGCCTTATTGATTGACACGTGTTGATAATCTACCTTGCCAAGCAGTCTCACCGAAAGAGTAGCATCTATATCAACTCATGGTGACGGAAAATTGTAGAACTCATGTCTGGTCAAGCGATGGTTTGCGTCGAACAATTGGGCTTCCCTGGTCGGCCTCGTCTCACTGGCTTGACCTAAATATCAGCTGACCAAGAATAAAGAAAAGTGGACAGGCCACCGAATGAGGGCAGGAGTACTCCCTGCACTTCAGGAACCAGATGTTACTATTCTGATAGCAACGGCTACTGTCGTTGTAGTCGCATTGCACAGTTGGCGTGCGTATATGTGGTCACGTGACCACATGGATATCGAACTGTGCTTGGGGCCAAGTAAAAGCGGTGCGAGTTCTAATCTTCTCGGGAAAATTGAAGAGGACAGCAAATAACTAAGTCGTGTTAAGATAGGCCAGAGGATTAATGGCACCGCTCATGCATGAGCACTACTGTTACCTTGCCATTGCATCTTTTCGCTGCGGCGTATTTGTATCGACGAGCTGGGCGCGTACGTAATTCGAAAGGAACATACAATTCAAACATCTGGTCTTTGTGCAAAGGCCGGTTGATAATCGTCGAATCCTGCGATACAACATTTGTGAGGGCTGGTGAAGACTGATAGAGAGAGCATGACGAAGAAAGCTTCAGGCGTAGGAAGAGGAATATTGCTGATTTTGACTGATATTGATAAATTTAAACAGATAAATATGCCGATTTGCTAAAATAAATTGGAGCGAGGAAGTTTTAATCGGTAGAACAAACACTGTCCAGGTATTCGCAGCTAGTTAACTTATCCGGGCGTGGGAAGAGGAAAGTACCCCGCGCATTATCTTTGCCCACCTGACAATCCTCTGAAGTGCTATGGTAAGATTAAGGAAGGGGATAAAGCTAAAGTGTGCACAGAGAAGCCAGGTTTGGGACCACTCGGTATGATAATATTAACGGTTTGGTAGATTTGGAAAGCAGCGCAAATGGCGTCACGCATATCCAAGCTTGCTGCCCAACGATTCAAGGACATGCGTCCGTACGACTTGATTTGCATGTCGGGTCAGACTATAACAGGAGGTTGATGGCATTTGAAACTTGTACAGATCCTGATAAAGATTTAGGTACTATTCTTTTCTTAAAATTACAAGCAAATCCATTTCCCTCATACCAATTAATACCCACGAGACCCTCTAAAATTGACAACTCATTGACTTACTATTCTCAGTTTACTCAACGTAAAAATCGTTCTCGGCGAAGCGAACAGCTTGTTCGGCACATCTACCAATAAAGTTGACGGGATCGACGATGGCATCGAGACCGACCCAGATTGGTTTGAAGAGTACGGTCTTCTTCATACGCTCGATGCCCATGTTCACAGTCAATTGAGCAGAGCATATTGTGGGTCGAGGTGGGGTGGTTATACGGGGCAGTCTTGCTCAGGTTTTGAGAGGGCGCAGGTCCTCACTTGCATAGCGAGAAGCCAGGGACGTCCAATATGTATCGTTGGCAAACATTTTAGGTACTGCGCAAAACCAACGAGGTTGCTGTTGGATGGTTTGATTGTTAATGGTTGTGTTCAGAAAAGCAACAAAAAGTGGTGTGAAATTCGACGGTTTTTGGCGCCTGAGCGGCGCATAGGTACCTCCACTGCAGTTGGCTGCAAGGAAGATCATGTGATTATGCAGCACAAAAAGCCTCGAAAATCTCGAGCAATGATACTTTATAAGTCGCAGGAACGGCCTGCATGACATTGGTACGTCTCCTTTCAATGCGAGCGCTGCTGCATCATTTTGAGGGAACTTGATTAAATCCTCGGCTTCGCCGACACGGCTCTCGGCAGATACTACACGTAACTCCCGTCCGGTTTTTCTAAGGGTACTAAAGGCCTCCCTTCAATTTCCATTCCTCACTCCACAAACCGCAAGCCTGGCCTGCTGGGTTACGAACCGCGCTTACTGGATGACATTCAACCCCCTGATGGCCACCCCCGCATCCAGCCGCGGAAAAAAATTGTCGTAAAACAGGACCAATAGAGATCGTTTTCGGGCGTTCCCCACAAACGGATTATTCCGTGAACTTGGCGATGAGTAGTCTGAAGTGTCTTGCTAGTGAGTTCCAGGCAGGTCGAGCCAACAGGGTCTAGCTATTCGAAAATTGGAGTTCGAGTTCGGCACGTAGGTTGATAATCGATGGATTAACTCTTGTGTTCGCGTTTGGAGTAGACATGGTCATTGTGTGACGATTGTCGGTAGGCGTGAGATTTCCCATTTGGTCACGGGATTGATCACACAGGAAAATTTCCTAGGTATTCGGTCTAATTGTATCAGTAAGTAGGGAGGGAGGAGTATGCAGAGGGAGATTATGTAGGCTCTGATAACTTCTCTATTTGTCTTTTAGTTATCTATCTAGGTGAATGCAGGTAGCATAGGTATGAATTCCGCACTTTCTTATAGATTATTTTTCGCTGCCAAACGATTCATTTGCTATTTTTTCAGAAAAGGAAACACTGCATGAACAAATCTCAGTTTCAGGGAATTTCTTTGGGCCTATCTTTTACTGATTGCTCATTCACAGAAAGGAAAGGAAGACTTCAATTTCCTGGCATTAGTTTAACAGTTTCCGATTTCTAGCCCCTTGGAAAACAAGACGCCGTTACTCCATTTCAAGCGTCTGCTGAATGGACCAAGTCGATGTCATTGAGTCACGTGCATGACTCAGGTCCTCAGTCCACATTTGGTCTGATCAACCTTGGTCTTCCTCACGAACGTACTCTACCTTGATAGGGGTACTATTTTCTTGAACACGACCGGGAAAGCTCATCTATACGAAAACCATCCTTCAAGAATGAGGAGTCTTGGGACTTGGACTTGCTAAAGCTAATATACTTACTGCCAGATAAGCCCCTCATTAGCAGGTAATAAAATCTTGGAATCATGAATATTAATTCATGCCATTCATGTATACCCTTCATCAGCCAAAGTTAGTCCCAGTTCGGGGCAGAGTATGGAATCACATTATGAAGTATTCATAACCACTAATAAAATTCAAATTCAGATAGACCAACTTTTATTGCGATATTCCAACAAAAAGCCCGGAGGCGGAAATTGTGAATTTTTTCAATCCCTTTCAAGACCATATTGATAACCTCCTAAATTTTCAATGTCTCGCTAGGATTTTTTATCCCAGCCTTAAGGTGAGGGTTGTACAGCACCCGGATGACGGTACATAGCTCCAGCCAGCAATGCCCCAGCATATTTTGCCATCTCTTTTCCATCAACACTCAGTACCGCTGGTTTTACTATCTTCGTCTTAACTTTCCCAAACCTGTCCTTCTCTGGTTCTCCATCTTTACCTAATACAACTTCCGTTTCGGCTGGAATCTCAACACCAGCAATCTTATGAGTCTTATCCTGCCAGACTCCTTCAAAGTTTAGATTCAGAAGCCCCAATTTCCTCATGTATTCGTCACCGATTGCTCCAATAGCTGCTAGAACATCGTATAATGTAAGTTTATTGAGATATGGCCTTAGAATATCAAGTTCCTTGTCTTTGGGATCTGCGGATAAAGGTTGTTCAGGTCTGGGATAGTTAAGTTTCTTCTTATACCAATCATCAGAAGGAGCATTTTCGTCGCAATGATGGCTGTCGTCTTTACACCACGTGGAGCGCTTTATGAGAAACCAACTGGCGTCCATAAATTCAGCCATCCGCCATTCTTCATTTTCAGCTGGAATATATCCTTTCTTTCTATCTGGGTAAGATGCCCTCTTATAGAAAACTAGATCCTGAGGTACCTGAGAACCATGCAGATACACTGCTGGACCGAAATTGGTTTTTGCAAGCTTTGCGAGAAGACCGTCTTCCATATGGTCTGCTGTAACGTAGGCTGCATCTTTGGTGTACACCGTCGAGGGGATATTCCTCGCTTTAAGAAACTTGTGAAATATTTTGCTATACTTCACGGAAAACCGGTTGTTCTGTGCTGCGAAATCCGGTGTCAACTCCTCTTGAGAAACTTTGTAGCCACCTTGGAGAACAACGTGCTTGAGAACTTTGGCTAAGTTCTCTCCGTCCTTTGAAAACTTTTCTGTCGTCTCTTGCGTTCCTTCCTGCGTAGCTGGTTCTGTCGTCTTCTGTGTCGTCTCTTGCGTTCCTTCCTGCGTCGCTGGTTCTGGACTGGCAGCCACGAACTTGCCAAGATCCATCAAACTTGAAAGTGCCAAAATTGTCAACTTGAAACCCTTATCGTTAGCTTTTGCAATAACCTTTCTCAGAACAACGGCCCCTTCCTCATCATGTTTATTCATGAATGGTTTAATTTGCTCTTTAACTCCCGCAAACTCGTATCGGCGTTCCTTATGTTTCGGGGGATCTTCTCCTAGCGTGCCCCGGCCTAGTAGCGTTTCTTTTAAACCGAACTCATTCAAACCCCAAGCGTTTAGTGCGACCTATATTCCTCAAATCAGCGTTGTATTTACCATGTGTTGTAGAATTCAACGAATTGCCTAGGGATTTGTCTTGGGAAATAGGTACTTACCCTCTTTTTCACAGTCTCCTCAGTAGGCCCAAGATTTGAAATTACAGCTTCCACTTCAAAGAAGCCGAGATGTTGAAGTTCGGAAAACACTGCCTCTGCACAGAAGTCATCGTAATCCACAGCAGTGTCTGTAAACACAACCAAGTGGACCTTTTCCTCTAATGTCGGAGCAATCTTCTGCAACTTATGATATATTTCCCTCCCCTCTGTGTTGATGCCATGGGGCACAAAACTCGGCAAATACCTATCAGCTGAAGAGTCCCTTGGATGAATGCCGCCACTTGGTGGTTCCAAAATACCGTGGTTCACTGGATAAGGGGCAGCAAGCACACTTGTGGCAGCAAAAAGCCCAGCAGTGAGCAAACAGTAATATGATGAGACCATCATTCTAGGGGTCTGGGACGTGTCAAAATGCGTATGCGAGACAAATAGTGGACGAGAGAAAGTCTTTCTGATGTAACGAGATGATACTTCCGAGACGGAACACAAATCGCTGAGAACGCGAATGATTCTACTTGGTTTCTGCCAGGCCGGCCAGTATAAGAAAGGAGGAAGAAAATCTGGAGTGATGATGATTGTAGAACATTAAAGTGCGGAAGGATACTTATAACGTTAAATTTGCATAACTGTGCATGTAAGAATCCTTTATTGAGGCGGGTTCCGAGTGTGAAGCTGAGTATATTTCTTTTTAGGAAGTCCCCGACTCTTGCAACTGATATTCCTTCCGCACCTGCCTCTGCCTACCAGGTCTTACACCTGCGCAGTATAGAGTTGCAAGCTTCTCAATAGTACTGAGCTAATCCTTCAGACACTTGCCACTTCCATACCCCTGAGTACTGCATTGCCTGCTTGTGCAAATTGAAGGATGAGGATAGGATCTGCTGCTTCTTAAAATACCCGCAGGCTTTCCGAGCCGACCACTCGGCTGCAGCGCTTCGTGTTGTACAAGTGGGTCACTGAATCCTCTGCTGGTTTGTTTCTAACAGTTGGCTTCTGGAGATGTATTATTTCCGATAGGATTCTTGTACTAGGTCGTAAAGTAGGGCAGTTGGGTTTCTCCCAGCTGCGCCCTGTGCCTAGCGCAGTTGGACTAGGGAATCCTTGTCAAATACATCCTCCCGACAGGCCTACTCGTGGTGGCTGTTGGCTGGCTCATGCAGCGGACCTAGCCGTACAGGTGGCTCGAGCGTAGAGTGGAGAAATAGTGGCCAATTGCGGCTAAGCACTGTGGCTTCCATGTACTAGCAATCCGTTCACTGCCCAATTGATGGCGCAGGGAGGAGAGTAGTAGGATTTGGAGAATTTTCCTGTACAAGGTGAGATGTCATCACTTCAGATGCGGAGTCCAGCGCGTTCCCCGTTCAGTCTCGGACCTCGCAGATATATGATAATTTCGCTACGGAGTAGCAGTCCCACAATAATCGTGGCGGTGGTTCGATCCAATTGGCTTGCTCGTAACATGCAAGACGCAGGGGTCTTTCACTGCCTCAACTAACCCAAAACCCGGTTCGATCCAGATAGAAATTGCGCCGCTAGAATCTTGCCGAACGGAAATCTCCTCCTGTCTAGCTCATCAAACACATTACTGCACCATTCCTCCTCATCTTCCTTTCCAGCCAGTTGCGAGAAGCGGTGCTGTGCAATTCGAAGTAGAGCCTATGATGTGAGCCTAAGGCGAGAGGAGGTATGGAATATTTTGCACAATCTTCGAATTTATCAGCACAATGGTCGGGTCCAGCGTTGTAGGCGAGAGATCTGGCTGCAACAAATGTTGAAGAGAACGGATATTCGAATATACCAGGAGAAGGGCAGCCCAGCAAAACAAGTGCATCCTTGCTGTCTCGAAGCTTGGAAAATCTAGAGACGTTGGAGAAGGATGTCGTAATTTTGGGCTCATGGACAGCGCCTGATGTTCGGAACATATAGTCCTGGGAAACCCAAAGAGCCCTCCATACCACAAACGAAAGCGTCTCTCAATTGCCCAACTCTGCTCCAGCAATGAGGGAAGTTTATGCGTGGAAGGGAAGGATATGGCGCGGGCGGTAATTTCGCCTCGCTCGATAATCCATGGCATTCGAGCCATAATGTCGAGAAGATGGTGAAATTCTGATCTTGAATATCTTGACCAAGGTGTTTTCAACAGCAATGCTGTCCAATGTAAGAAGGCTTCCGAATAACCAATTCGTGAATGATCTACGGCTCATCAGTTCGTGCAATAAATGAAAGCTGGTCATCGCTGGCTTACTGCGGTTGGACGAAAACCATAGAACAACCGATGATTCGACTCCGCTATATGTCTTTCAGCACCTCGAAGTTGAAAAAGCCTTGAAGGTCCTTCCACGTGGCTATTCCAGCCATACACATTATCGCGACTTGTTTCAAGCACTTCAAAGATGGAGAGCGTCATGCAACTTGCTAGGGTATGCTCCTGGAATAATACTCTTTCGGTCGAAAGCATCCCTTGGACTTCCTCCAACGCTTTGCCGTAAACGGCCACACCTTGTTTTAATTTTTTCATCGCTGTGTTTCCTTCCTAGTCACACCGTACTGAGTGCGGTTCTAAACAAATCAAGCGATTTATTAGGTCCTTGCGTGTCGCAAAAGGTCTCCATCCAGGATACTGGCGTCTCTTGCATAGCGACACATTCAGGAGGACGTACCTAGTCAGAGAGAACGTTCTCGAAGAGTAGGGACAACGTGATCGGCCTATGTTCTATGTTCCAAGGAGTCGGTCGAGGAGTCGCTCTCAGCAGGAACCCCTGCGGGTACAGTCGAGAGCAACGTGCCACGATCGTTCCTCAAGTGCTTTCTGGACTCGTCGTACTTGACGACCGAAGGTTCCCTGAGTGGTGATTGGCTGCTTTCTCACCAAGAGCGTCCCTCGGTCTAGCCCGGGGGGATTTTTGGAATGCAAGCCTCGCCTATAGCCAGTACAAACGCGTTTACTCTTTTCGCATTGCCCGCATATCAGCTTCTACCCGTCACACTATCACCAAGTCAACCAGTGGTCCTTTCATTCAAAGGCTGTGAGATTCGGGAATTACCTCGACTTTTCGTTTCCGGCAAGTGTTGCAACCTTGCCATTTTCCCGGCACACCCACCATCTCCAAGTCATGATTTCAAAGTAGAGTATATCGCTATCTCAGATTTTGATTAAAAAGACATTACTCCTCTGAGCGTTGTTGGGCGAGAAAACATTTGAAGAGGAATTTCGGAAACGGACGTAGATGCTCATGTACGTACAGTGATCGTACACTATCCCTGTTGGGGAGACATCTTACGAATATCAGATTTAAGGGTTTGCGTGCTAATGCACACCCACTTCCGAGTGATCAACCACTAAACCTAGCGCACTGACACGCTGCTTGGCGTGCTCCGCCTTTCGAAATTTCACTTCACCAGCTTTGGTGGCTAAAGTGCAGGTGTTCTATGCTTCTTCAAGGACACGACTAGAGCTCCGAGAAAGTGTTTTCGGACCAAACTATTTCTTGCATATGTAGCGAATCAGGGGTACCCCAGGCTTTTAAGAAAATGCAGGTCTAGAGATCTACACTGGCGATGTAGATCCGGAGATGACATTGGTTTTATCACGTGATCAGATGCTCAAGTGACGTCTGCTTTTTCTGAGCCGAGTCATCCCAATCATAGCTCAGACCGGAGTGAGGCTCTGAGTCGTGCCTCGAACTCATTTCCTAAGGTTTCTCAAGCTGGCCTAGTGGATTGGCGTCGGAAGCTTGGAAACCTGGCCAATATCGTTCTTCGCCAAAGTTCAAGATGCTAGTTGTTCTATTCCATATATGTGCATCTCTAAACAGCTTCTAACTTCGAATAAATCAGAGAAAGTAGATAGAATTGAATACTGGGACGTCTCTCGAGCCCAAGATGGTTGAAGATGCTTATACTTCAATGGCGTTGACTTATCGTCTGGGAAGGAGTACCTTTGTAGTTGAGAATAACATATCGATTCCTATGCTTACTGGATCAGATGCATACTTTGGACTTCAATGCGATTGTAGATTATGAACAACATACCGAGTGAAAGACTGATACGTCTTTTAAAAGCGATGCTTCTCCACATCCCTCATCATTTTCTCAAACATCTCCTTATTACTCTCCGAGGAGTGCTTCCACCTCTGCCAACTCCCATCGTAAGACAACCCCAGATCCTTCCCCTCTTTTACCACCCTCCCAAGCTCCAGTCAATCCAAAATCGCATTGTTTCCACCCGTACCCGCATGGTTACTCCAAGCATGTACCGCATCTCCCACAAAATCCACCTTATGTTGCCTTAGCATCCTCTCTAGATCATCTCGTAGAATCAAAAGATTGACAAGGAGTTGATGGAGCACCTCGTCTTTACTGATCTCCGGATCCCCAAAGATAGTGCGAAAAGGCTCGACGAGTGGATATAAGAGGCCTGCGAGTAATTTCAAAGCGCGGACGGAGCGTAGCGAGGACTATGATCGCATGTATAGGGTAAGAACAAGGGGTCTAAGGTTCCTTAGAAGCGACGAGAATAGGCCCAAGATATGGAAACGGTGTCTATTGAGGGGTCTTTGTCGAATATTGTTGCTGCTAGGATTATGGAGTCGCCAACGCCAGTTCTGTAGAACATTAGCATTGCTTCAAATGGATGACAAGAGTTTAATTCTTATTATCCCATGAATCTGGTAAAATTTATTTGACCAGCTGTCTAGGACATGTTTCAAAGCACCTTGCTAGAGCTGGGCGGCAGGATGGACGGAGCTTTCCCTCAAAGTCCCGGAAACTCATATGACGGATACCGTTGTAAATAATCCCCGCAAAGGCCTCTGCCTTGATATCTGGAAGCAAAGTCCTTACTGCTCGCTGTCAGATTCCTGTAGAACTAGGAAACCTCACCAAAGGAATGTAGCCCATCAGTTGCAATAAGGTAATCACCCCCAACCTTGACCATATTCTCAAAATTTGCAATCACACCCCCATTCTCTTCCTTGATATAAATAAGCCTATGCATAAATTCCACCCTGACATCACCATGAATCATCAACCTTAGCCTCTTCCTATTCGCTCTAGAGCTCTTGATGGCCTCGGGTCTGAACGCTCCTGTTCCTAGACGTTCGCCTGGTTTTGTGTGCATTACTATCGTGGCTATGGTGCGAGAGTTGCGATCTACGGACACTGCTTTCCGGAATTCGGTTCGGTTACTCCTAGTAGAGGCAGCAGTTTCTGGACTGTATTCACCAGCAGAGTAAGCCCATAACCCTGGGCCTTCTGTTCTCCCGCCTGATCAAAAATGCGAAATGGAATCTCGTGGGCTGTGAGGTACCGTGCGAGAGTCAAGTCACTCAGGCCAGCAGCGATGATGATTATCATCGCTTTTGAAATATGAAAAATCGGAAAGGGAGGAGGATGACCTGATCACTCCATTAAATCCTACCAGCTATATTTCCGAACCGCGCGCGCCCTCCTGTATTTATATGTACTTGTCCGTTATTGCAAAGGCCAATGGGAGCCGGTCTGACATAAGTTCACAAAACCCACACACTGAGGGAGCACGTGATATGGACTGCAATAGACGCAAGCGAAGGGCACATACAGCGTACGCTGCAAGCATACAACCTAGCCTTCAACTTTCTATCACTACTTCTAATATCTGGACATTAATAAGGGCCTTCGGGCCCTACCCACCGCCTAGCAAAAGGCTCTATTAGTACCTACTCATAACAGTCATGTAATATCTGGACACTAATAGGCAAAATTTTCAAAATAGAAGGTAATATATTATATAATGCTTTAGCCAATTAATGTTAACTAAGACCTGTGGTGGCTTTTCTCTTCGCATAACCCTTTAATCTAAGCTAGCTTAGAGTTAAAGGTGATTTCTTCTGGCCCCTCATCATCACTACTTTGACGATAAGCGAGGTATTATTATGGTATAGTTTCCCAAGTCAATGTCTAGCGAATTCTAGGTACCTAACTAGTGAAATAAATAATCCACATGTGACGATCAAGCCCAAGCTCAACGGACGCCCAAGTTTTCATCACACACCAAGTCATTTCATTCTTCATAGATATAAAATTTGGATTGATAAGTAGGACAGCTTCTATCTTTTGCCTCATTTCCTCGGGCCTTGTAAATGCCTACCTATTTGATACATAACCTGGGGGAACCTTTTTTCTTCTTCTTTTTTTTTTCAATATTAGATGGTCAAATACTCCCCGTTTACTTTAACAAGACGGATCTTCTCGTCGAGGTTCAGGAGTTATTCACTCTCGTTCACCACATTTAGCTACATAAATGCGATCTTTAGCTACAACTTGAAAATCTAATAATATTATAATATTATCAAGTGAGTCGCACAGAAATTACACAACAGGCCTATTCAATACATAAAAACTCCGCTCCGGGAAATCACCCTTGAAACCCTCCTTTTGGGGGGGGGGGGTTCTACTGCTAGTAAACATGCTTTCAACAGGTCCTAGAGCCCCCTCGAAACCTTCCTTTAAGTTGAAGTGGACTTTTGCATTCATGGGTTGCGAACATGTAGAGAATCTCGTACTCGACCTTGAGCATTCTTATGTAGACTACTCCAGCTATCATGATTGGAACTAAATATATGACTGCATCCAGAAAGAAATCTGATTCTAAATACTCTTGAGATGCAACGTAATGCTACTATACATCAAACACCATCGAGGCTATCACGTGGTTTAAACCTTCATCATTTTCTTTTAGCCTATGAAGAGAAGCCACAATTCGTTTGCATTCCTAGGAAACAGCAACATTTCATTCATTTACGGTGTCAAGTATCTTAAATAACTTTTGGGCAGCATGCCATTCCCTACACTATTAAAGCGGTCAGCTCCTTCGAAAATGTTAGTTTGGCGACGCCGGAGCTGGGCTAGGTACCTCCAAGCGACCTGCGCGTTGATGACTCTGTTGCTTTTTCTTGGATTTCAAAAGAAAATTGCTTCCAGAGTTTCGAGTTTTCAATTCTTGGGCCCAGACAAATTGCATAATGATATATTGAATAGCACGCTTGGGGTAAGTTTTTGCCATATTCGCCTGATGGTGTACGTGCGTCTTGATCTTCTAGATTGAGGGCGCACTCAACTTAACCTTGTTGCCGCATTGTTTCTGTAGTCAATTTTTAGGCTCACAAAGCTATAGTTTGAGAAAATCTTCGTCCTCAATCTCCCAACCAGGTCGGATCGGCGCGACGCTCTTAGTCTTGCTGCGAGCTTCGGGAATATCAAATTAGACTGGATTGATGGCGTTTTTGGGAATGATGTTTTGGAAAAAGCACTTCCACCTGGTTACCGACTTGGACTTTCTACAGGAGGCAGGGGAAGCTGGCGGGCACATATGAATGCGATCCGATCGTAGGTTTTGCCTGCAGTCTTCCAGTATTTGCTAAGTCACATAGAATCGTGGATCAGAATTTGGGGTCTGCATTGATCCTGGAGGATGATATTGACTGGGATATCCGCTTGAAAACACAGCTTCAGACTTTTGCACTTGCTTCGCAGGCTTTATTATCGGAAGATACGCAGAAACGAAACCATCTTAGGGGGAACTGGGAGACGCATCGCCCGGAGTACCAAAAGATCTCGTTTCCATTGACTAGTCTCCCTTTTCCACCACGACCGAAAAGCTCTCCTTATGGAGATGACTGGGATATGCTTTGGCTTGGCCACTGCGGTATTGCTTTCCACGACAAACCCCCTTCATCTCGAATCATCATCCCCAACGATCAAACAGTCCCCGAAGCCAAATACCTAAAGCCACACCCATTTGGTTCTCCCGACAAGTTTGGTTCACTCTATCCTCCTCATACTAGAGTCGTGCATCATGCAGCAGGGTCATCTTGCTCACTAGCTTACGCGCTTTCTCAACGTGGGGCCCGTAAACTTCTTTACGAATTTGGCGTCAAAGCTTTTGACAAGCAGATTGACTTCATGTTTGGGGAGTTTTGCGAGAATATTCCGGATATTGAAGGAACAAGAAGTGGGATTGGGAGAGGAGAAAGTGAGGGTGTGTGCATTACTGTGCAACCTCCACTGTTCAGCCACCATTACCCGGAAGTAGCGAGTAGTGATATCTATGAAATTGGAGGTGGCTTTGTGACGATGATTGGAACATTATATATGAGATGGAGTGTGAGAATGAATCTGGGGAGATTGGTGAGAGGGCTGAAGGACTTTGTGGATCAGTGGCCGGATGAAACTAGATAGATAATTTTTATCAGGATGGTTTAAAGCAGCAAATCCTTAGGAACACCGATCCGGTTTTGGTCTCAACGAAGCTCCGAAATTAGCGGGAACCCCCATGCTTCTGGGCTCCAGCAATAACAGTTTAAGTACGGTTGCATTACATTTATCTAATGTCTTGCCACAAGTCCTCAGAAAATTACAAGGGTTACGTAAATTCGCTTCTCAGAGATTATATAAGCATTAAGCTAAGGTGATTCCAAAACGATAACGCCACAAAGCAGAGCTTGATCTCCTTGGAACCAGTGAAATAAATAATGCACACTCCAACAAGTAACTCTGCTGGTTCCGAGCCAAAGCGCATACTATTAGGGACAAAAAGCTGTACTCAATGCCGAAACCGCAAGGTCCGCTGCACATACGCGCCGTCAACCCAAATCTGTCGGCAATGCCAATTGCACGGCACAGCATGCGTACCTCAGCAAGTCAGCCTAGGGAAAAGGCAATCGCGAAATAGGCAGACCAGCGAGCAAAGAATTGGACACCTAGAAGCGATGCTCCACCGCGTATGCCAGGCAATGGATATTGATATCAATTCTATGAATAATCAGGTGGCGAGAAATCAGTTTAAGGAAGATGGTCTGGCATCAAGATCGACTGAAGATGAATCTTCCGCTTTGTATAGTCCTTGTTCTGATGGGGGGGATGCTGATTCAGTTTCGCTATCACCTGGTACTTTTGACGATGCTCCACTGCTTAAAATGTTCCAGCAGTCGATGCTTCTCCTAGACCATAACAGCAGGGTAGCCGGCGACCCATTTCATGATCTTCGAGGGAACTTTTTCAGCAAGAGAGGATGGAAGCCCTCGCTCCCAACATCCATGGATTTGACATCAATCCTTCGATCGATAGAGATGTACTGGTCTCTCTGGCCGACGCTGTTTAAAGGAAGTGATCAATTTCACTTCGAAGATGTTTCTTCCGCGAAACAATTTATCCTTGACTCGTTGGATTCCAAAAAACCGGTTGTGTCCGTCAAAGCTTTGCTTTGGCTCTCTCTCTGCATTCAACAACTTCCCAAGAAATTTGAATACCAGCACGAATCTTTGCCTGCGTCACCTGAAGCTTTACTTGACGAGTACATCAGTGCTTCAGTATCAATCCTCTCAAGTGATGCTTTAGCTGGAACTATCGACGGGTTGCAGTGTTTCATGCTCCTGTCAAAGCTGTATCTCAATATGGGCAAACCGAGAGGGGCTTGGTTAGTGTCCCGCCGTGCTTTGGATTTCGCTATATTACTTGGGCTTCATCACGTTGATGAAAACGCGGAAAAGGAAAGGACTTACATCTGGGCCCACCTTTGGTTAGGAGAACGGCAGTTATCATCGATATTAGGGGTACCTTCCGCTGTTGTGGACACTATGGTAGGGGTCTCAGAACAGTACGACAAGTTGCCTGTAGAGGCCCGACTCGCCTATATACTAGGTATCATTGATGGTCGCCTGATTGACCGGGATCAAAACTGCGAAGCAGTTGAATATTCCGTCACGATGCAAATCGATCAACAGTTGGAGCAGTGTAGGAAAGTAACCTTCTCAGATTGGTGGGACTACTCACCAGATCCGTCTACGCCATTGGGGACTCTCTACGGTCGACAAGTAATTAAGATGCACTTTTATCTCACTCGAAAACAACTCCATCTCCCTTATATGCTCAAGGCCTCGTTTGGTGAAAATCACGAGTACAGCAGAAATATAACTCTTGATTCCTCGAGAGAGATCATCCGATGTTTTCAGGCCCTCAGAGACGCGAGTGGGCCTAAGGTGATTATTTGCGACTTATTAGATTTCCAGGCATTTAGCGCAGCGCTCGTCCTTGTGATCAACCTGCTATTGAACAGCCTCACATCTTCCTTCGATCAAGTGACCAGAGACTGGAAATTGGTGATTGATACTACACAGACTCTAAAGAGTATTGCTGAGACATTAAGTTGCAAGGTGGCTGCTCAAGCCACTCAACTACTCGAATACCTCACCTCTTTGAATGACTGCACCTATTCAGGTCCCGAGGAGTATGAGGCGGTCATTCCTTACTTTGGAAAGGTTCGAATAAGCCAACCTAGAAAAGAGCCAGGACTCAACCATTCTGATTTCGGCGCGGTTTCTGAAATTGGAAACCCGCCTTGTTTTGGTAATAGGGTAGAATTTAGTACCAATTCATTTACTCGATACCCTCCGTCAGACTATCTTTCAGAGTCAGAGCTGGGCGTGGATTGGGCATCAACTTTCACTATGGCTGAGGATTATGACTGGACTCAGGTGTTCGAGGATTTTGCATCCAAATGACATTCATGACCCAAAGGGTCATGACCTGACGAGGCTCAATGGGTGGGATAGGTTTATGTAAATGAGCTTGTCATACAAATAGCGTGTTCTCTTCAAGCCAGACGACATCTCAAGGTTGCAAATATATCTATACTCTCAAACATGTTTAAGTTCCTGAATTCGATCTACTAATGTAAGAGTATTCTATTTTCCAACAGATCAGTGATCGTGATACTAACTACTGTCCAGCTACCCTATGAATCGTCTAATCGCGAGCCATCCAGAAGTCATCGACTCCCAAAATATATGATTCCTTGTCTGTCGATGTCAGTTTACATCGCACCGTAGGCAAAAGCGGCCGCAGCAACACCTATAGCCATCATCGGACCTGGGGTGGGAACGGGCATGCCTCCATTTTTGGAAGTGCTGGTAGTGGATCCGGATCCAGCGGCCCCACTGCTGGCGGTCGAACCTGTCGATGTAGCTACAACCCAGAAATCAGCGCCCGGCTTTCTTCTCAGATGTAACTTACAAGATGTACCAGTGGTTGATGCTGAAGAACCGGCTACCAGTCAAATGTCAGCATCATTTTCTCTACCAGCCCTCGGATTCTTGACTTACAGTTTGAAATTGTCGTGGAAGCTCCTCCATTGCCGTTAGCGGCTGATGAAGAAAGAATGTCTCCAATACAGGTCAATCCGCTGGTAGCTTCGGTAGTAATTGCACGCGGCTTGAGCTTTGGTGCAGCAGTGATCTGAGCAGTATTTGTCTGGATACCGCTATTACCGAATTGGGATGACAATGAAGCTTGTAGGCTAGATTGGAAACTGGATCGAGAAGCGCTCTCCGAGGAGAATTTTGCTGAGAATGAAGAGATTACCGAACCAGAGAATTCGCCATTAACGCAGCAGTAGCTGACATCGTTCTGGACGAAGTTATCTCCAGCACAGCCGCTGGTTGACTGGGCAATAATTCCTGAAGTAAAGATGGCAGAGAGAACGATTTTCTTGGTCTTCATGCTGACGGTGTGGGGTGGAACTTGATTTTTCGGAACGACGAGATTTGTTTTCGAAATTAGGTGGAAGCAGTAGAATGGGGCGGATATCGAAGGGGTTTTATCCCGTCAGCCCATCTCCATTCCCTGTCCGTTTCAACATGCTTACCTGTTGGGAGTCGAGATGACATCAGCAACCCTTTTTGATAGAACCAATAAGAGTTCAATTAATGATAGCTGGTACGAGCGATCCTTCCCCAACAGGAGTCAGAAGGAGCTAAACCGAGCCGAAGGAGCCAAAAGGAGCGATCTAGTGGACCTCCCTCCGGGCTCCCCCAAACTATTTTGTTCGTATAACTGGGCTAAAGCTTAGCCTTCTGCTAGCAGATGTCACTCTACATGGTCGCAGGTGTTTGCGGAATTGGGTCTAGCGAGCCTCTTTTCGCAAGGCGCGCCCGGAACAAACTTTATGGAGATAATATTTATTGGTTAGATTTGTCGATCCGACGCCTCCCACATCGATTAGATCCCGTCCCATTGGTGCCCGGCCAAGATCGCTGGTGCTGTCTTCACGTAAAATGTTTATTCCTAGCCTGAGAATCTGCAACTTTAGACAGTACGACGATTAAAAAGTTGTCCAATAATCTATATGTTCCGCATCCATCGACGGAAGAGACAAAACAATGGTCTCGTAAGCTACCCTCCATCTGGAGCTCGGTTTCCTGAAATGGGCATTCCGTCAAGGATGCTTATTTAGTTGACAGCGAAGCTTGCAGTGGATCAGGAGCATTTCATAGCCAAGGCTTAAGCAAGCCCTTGATACTAGTCTGTTATTTTAATTCTATGTTCAAGGTGATATAATAGTATTTCTATTGAAAATGCTCAATTGGTTCTGGTTGAAATGCTCATTTCCGCATGAATCTTCACCTACGTAAATAAGCTAGAGTGCCTGGTCCATGTTCTTCAGCACACAATTATCCCTTCTACTAGGATATTTTTACTTCACGAATGATTTGATGTCTTTTTTAAAGAAGCAAGAAAAGCAGTGTAGAGCTGAAGATTAAGAGATGTGCGGAGACACTTGCATCACAACAAGTCTGATGCAGAAGCCGAACAAGCTGAAATCTAGATGCCCCACAGCTGCTATTCGCTGGAACTGCTCCCAACATTCATTTTCTACAAGTTCCCCACCAATATTGCAGGTTCCCCACCAATTTTGCAGGTTTCCCCGCGCCAGCTTTAGTGGGGACCAGCTTCTTAATTAGTATTGGCCCAAACATTAGCAATACCCTTTTCAAGTTTACCAGTGGATCTTTTACCGCGACACATGATCTTGGTTGAAAGTCGTAAGGCGCCGTCCGCCAGTAATTCCTCGCAGATTTTGGTCGCATTTAAATGAGCCATCACTATCATTGTAACATAGAACGAGTGATGCTAAAATGTTGCAATATCCCAGCTATATTCCAGGTCATTAATTGCCATGTGCTTGCCATTCCACTAATATGTAGTAGACACGAGAAGCTATTACCTAGTTCACGTAAAATCGCAAGTTTCAACCATATCTGTATATGCTTGTCCAAATCCGTCCGTCGATCTTGAATAGCCTTCACCCGCCTACCAGGGTCTGTTGCAACTCCCTCGGCACTTCTTGTCCCAGTATTACATCATTTTCAGATCTCTAGAAAGGTAGTCCGCTACAAAAATCTAGGATCAAGTTCATGGTATGAACAAGAAGGCCGTTGTACATACCATCACGACCAGCTTTTGAAGCTGACATTTAAATTTAAAGACTCAAACTGCATTGCCTCAATATGCGAAGCCCAAGAAGTTTCATAGCTGCAGCCTCAGTCCTGGTCTGCCAGAGATCTTTAGTGCCTGTAAGTTTTGATTCCAATTCCTGAGCCGACTTGGTCTGCTAATTGAATCTAGTCGATGTAGAACAGGTTTTGACATTGAGTACAACGCTGAACTGGACCGCTTCTCTAATTACTTCAATCAACGGAGAACCAGCGACAGATTTCACCCTTAGACTTGGTCTACAATCTCAGCCATACTTGGATCCAGACGCAGTATACAACCAGATATTCGATGGACGTGCAGCCGAAGCATCCTCAATCATCGCATCAAGCTCTGGGAATGCCTTCGCTAATGTTCTTGGCATAGAGAGTGATAATACAACTTTCCTGTTCGTCAACGGATTCAGAATCTCACTTAAAAACATTGCGGGTCTCTTACAGGACTTCACAAACGTTGATAGTGCGCAAGCTCTCTTCGAAAAGTTTGAGATTCTGCCTACAGGCACAGCGGCATCTAACAGCCCTGCTAGCAATTCAACTCCAGCCCAGTCTGCCACAGCGCTCCGCAGTTACCCTAAGTCTGTCGTCATTCAGTCTGATGGTTATACAAGTGGGTATTTTCTAAACAACTCGGATGTTGCGGTTCTGGTCCTCAATGGCTTCCTTGGCAAATCAGAAGAGGACCACGCCACTAGTGGCCGTCAACAGAATGCTGTCAAGAACTTCCTTAGTGCTTGCAGAAGTGCTAATAAAAAGAAACTAATAGTTGATCTGCAAGCCAATGGAGGAGGGGCAGTCGTTAGTGGTTAGGATACATTCAAACAAATTTTGCCAACTCTCGAACCTTTTGGAGCCAGCCGCTTTTGATATACGCCATTCGATGACTATTTTAGTGAAGTGTACTCCACCGCTGCCGCATATAATTACTCTCTAGTTGGAGAGTCTGAGCACCAGTATCAGTATAGCTTGGATGTGAATAACAACAGATTCCCCAACTACAAAGCTTTCGTCGGTCCCAACATGCTCTATGGGGACAAATTTACTTCTCTTATACGTACCAATTTGAGCGAGACGTCAAATTATATATATGTTATAGGTTATGGAAATAACATTAACTCCGCTCTACAGCTTTTCGAGGCAGAAAATAACGTTTTACTTGAGAATGGAGGGTGTAGATCTACTTGCTCCTCTTTTGCAGAGTACATGAAAACGCAAGATGAGGTTCGAAGTGTTGTGATCGGAGGTAGACCCCAACTTGGTCTCATGCAAGGTGTGGCTGGTAGCAAAGGGTAACAGCACCTCTTGCAGCACCATTAGTGCTTACCACTGGATCTGTGTCATTTGATCCAAGCTTCCAGAGGAAGTATGACAAGTATTCACGACATTTCCCGGGATTGTGGAGAGTAAAGTCTGGTTGGGCATAGCTGCTATGCTGTAGGGAACAGTATCATACGCTCCATTCGATATGGTATTGTCGGCATTGACTGAAGAGCCTGAAACACATTTCCCGGTGCCCTAGGTGAAATTTGCTACTCTTGCCAAATGTTCGCAACTGATAGAATATCTTCCGCTTGGTAAAATATTCTGCAGTTGGCGCTTCGCAGATAAATTGCTGAGGGGGAGAGTTAGGATCCGCCTCGTGGTAGGCGTTAAGGGGCGTGATGCCCGAATTTCCAAGGATAGATTGGGATCCACTGCCAGAGATATTGTACTGTACTCGATAATTAGGCTTTGGTATTGTTTTATTATTCTCGGTGTAGGTTTTCTTAATGAGCTCGAAATCGTCAGGAATTAAGCTGCCATAGGATTGAGATTGTGCTCTGAAGAAAGTCAGCGTTGTGGCCGATTAGCGGCATTGAGGATTGACGTACCTTATTGGCTTGATGGTGATTACGCTTCGGATACAATAGATGATCCCAAACAACTTTCATAAAGAAGGGAGGGTAGATTAGGAAGAAACTGGAACAAGATCACTATTCTATTTGTATAGAGATACTTCAAGGTTGTAGATATCACTCGATATAATATTTTTAACATTCTGAAAATAAGTAAAATTAACAAGTTGAAATATTATCATCTATCTTGCTACTTAGCGTGCAGTGACGCTCAACTTTGAAGGTCAATTTCCAGGTCGGCTTTGTTCCATTCTCTGCATGTTTGCTTTTATCATTTTGGAACAACATCAATTCTCAAACCGCCTGTCTACTTCATTGGAGAAAGGTTTCCTGAAAATTTGGAAGACTGATATCGCAGTCTCACCATCTCCGCTCAAGCGTGGCTTCACCCTTATGCAGAGGTTCTTCTATCGTAGCAATGTATTACATTATAGCAAATAGAAAATCAAACTTAGGAATCTGTCCACTTGATCGCCATTCTTTATCCTTCTAATGAATGACCTCTGAAGACCTAACGCTTTAGACAAAGTAGCCGAAGTAAATGAAAATTTTCACTTTATATCTCCCATCAATCACTACAGAAGCTAAGCATTATTCATTGACATGATTTATTGCTTGACATCATTAAGGTGCCTTCACTATATAGGTACCCCACCTGGCTATCAGCAAGTTCCCTTGAAAGATAGGGCTAGAGCACGCGAGTGTTTGCTCACGTGCATGCTGCTGAACGTTCTTTTAGAGTCTATATTTTTATTCGCCTTCCCAGGGTGACATAAGAGCGCATTCCGGCTCTTGTTGACTCACACCGAATACTTTTCAGCCATTTACCCACGGCCCAAGCAAATTCAAGATTTTCCACCCCCGTTCCACAAAGCACCATAACGAGACTAGAAAATCAGCCCTAAACCCGAATATTTGTTCGTGCACATTCAAGCAACGACCATGTCACACAAGCTAGCGAGCCCATTGCATCGAAGCACCTTGGAAATGCCAAAACCAATCTTCTCAAATCCATCAACGACTTCCTTCGCCTCTTCGGTGCTCCGGCAGTCACGTGGGATGAGCTTAAACTTGATGTCGGCAAAGGAGAATGCATCATCATGCTTATGCATAATTGCGCAATAGGAGAGACAGACACGTTCTTCTTTTGTGCCACTGGCTTTCTGGACGGATTTAAACCAGAGAGAGAAGAATATCAAGGTAAACATGATTTGTACAAACGCTGGAAAGGTGATGTGGGCTGGTAAGAGGATATTAAGAAGTGCGCCGAGATTATGTATTTTCGTTTGAAGGACTTAAAAGGAGTACAAGATTAGGGAGCGCATCCAAACTTGTAAGAAAGTAGCTGGTCATTTAGTCATTGCTTTTCGTCAACAGATAGAAAGCCTTTACATTTGTCATCTTTTGCTTCAGATGGTGCCTATGAGCTTAAACCCACAAAAAATTTGCTTTCCAGGCCAGAGTACAAGTCGAAGGAGACTGGACAAAGTAGAGCGAAATAAGAATGGGAAGAAAGTTGAATCTTTCACTCAGTACAAATTTTGGCTTCCAACACCCGATTCACGGTATCCTAGTACCAAAAATCAATTCTTTAGCATCGTGAATTCCGGTGACTTCCTACCTGGCAAACCTCTGCAAGAATCTCGGGATCATGCTAAGAAAGCAGCCCTTTACCTCGTACTTGGCGTGCGCGAACGGCAGCGTATGAAGACGGCTCAAGACTGGCACGCGATTTACCTGAGCTATAACGGCACGTATCCTCATAAGCAGCTTTGGCATGAACGGCAGAAATCCTAGGGCTGTACCCGAATTTCGGGGAAGAGATCAAGGAGTGGTCGGGGCTTTTGGGAGTTAGCTCTGGGACGAATTCGCCGCTGCCGGGATATTCGCAGATGGTTTATGGGGACGGCACGACGTATAGTGCTGCGGAAGTCAGGCATATGATTCCAGTGCATGAGGATATGTACTAGGCATTGTTTGGGATCTTATGATTTTATTGACCGTGAAGAAGATGCTAGTTATGACTAGTTATGACAGCTTTTATTTCGGAACGAAAACTTTTTGTTGGCGTTTACACATCGGTCTTGTTCAGTATTTGGTATATCATAGATCACGTTATCGAAATGACGCTGCCGGATGAATTCGTCGAATAATCAAACTCCATCATAGTTAGTGTTCGTAGTTCCTGTTCAAACCCTTTCCATTCTTATTATACAATGCTAATTCTAGATGAGGCTTAAACCTGGAACAGTCTTGCTAAGCTATTTTTTCTTGAAATTTTTTGGTTAAGTTAGAGAATTTTAAAACTTATATCTAGGCTCATGCTCTCGCATGTGATTTTGATCGTCTGCGGGGGAAGTTTCTTAACGATTTTCCAATGCCGGTACGAGTTCCCCCAAAATATTTTACTCGCTCTGGGGTTTCCTTTAGCGTCCCCAGATCAAAGTAGCTAGTCTACCTTGAATCGAGTGCAGTTTCTATCTCGGTGGATCCCGAACAGGAGCGTCATTTGCGTGCGGATTTTACGAACACAACACGGCATGCTGGTTCACTACCTTCATTTTGGCTCCTTGATGACTCCCCCATCAATCAACACCTGTCGTCATCTTGACAGTTACCTATGGATTCTCGAACGATGAAGGATTTGGGGCAGAACCTGAAAATCCTACCCGGCGAATCATGAACTTCCGGCGTTCTAATGAACGCGCGGTATCAAATATAGCTCGGTTGTTGTCGACACGCGACGTGTTCCTTTACGCAATCCCCACACTCGGCTTTCCCCCACACTTTCACATTTTTGAAGATTCTACTTCGTTTAGCATGTGCCTCGCGAGTTCTGAAATATCGATCAACGGCTCTAACCTCTTCCAATGATGTGTTTTTCCTTATCGGAAACGGCGAAGATCTTATGCCCATGACTAAAGGCACGTGGCTAGGCACCGTCCACTTTTAGCTTCATTAATTCACCAACCTAATCAAATTTCATCTATAGTCAACTTTCTAAGTGCCGAGGATCGAGGAAGGGTCCTATGCATGTTCACATGCCATTGTGGTGGCGAATGCGCCTTTATGTTAACTCAAAATATATATAGCAGGGAAGGTAAACTTTCGGGTCGTACACAGATCTTATTCAAAATCGACAATATTACAATCGCGATGGAGGTACAACGCAACTCCAAAGACTCGATGAAATCTACCTGGCGTCAAGCCGACAGAACTACATGGACACACCATCATTGGATGTTGGAGTGGTTGGGTCTTCAACCTAACAACCTAGGCCAGGAGGTGCCAGTACACGACAAGACAGACAAGATTCCGTTTGTTCCTAACTGGCAACAACAACGCTGGGTTATATTACACGCCTGCATTCCCCTCATCATGCACCAAATATACGTATCCTACACCGGACACAACCTTCACCCGGTGGCCGCTTTCGTCTTTTACACTTTTGTCCTCAAAGCGATTGCAATTAAGCAGATCAACATGCTTCGGGGTCTTGGCCATCGCTACGGATTTCTCGATGGTGATAAGCATGAGCGTGATCAGGTCAGTTAATATATACTTGCTTGGGCAATGGAATGTCTAAGCGGGCTGGCTCCGCGTTCCACTTATCAAACTTATCCTACCTCCAAGCTTAGCTTTATGCAAACATATATTGACTCTTTGGCTCCTAGGTTCCTGATCATGCAGTATCCAAGGTGGTCTACTCGCTCGAGCTTACTGGCACTTTGCGCCCGATGTTGTCGGTAATTTTCAGCTATCGTGCCAGCCAGGCTCCCTCTACCATCAACTTGTTGCTCCTGCCCTTGGAGATAGGACTCTACGGCATCGTGCTTGACTTTTGGTTCTACTGGTATCACCGTCTCATGCACCAAGTTGACGGTCTTTGGAAATATCACCGCACACATCACCTCACAAAGCATCCAAACACTATGCTCAGTCTGTACGCCGACCATGAGCAGGAATTCTTCGACATTGTTGGTATTCCTTTCATGACTTACGTAACCATGAAGCTTGTGGGGTTTCCCATGGGCTTCTACGAGTGGTGGTTCTGTCAGCAATTCGTTATATATACCGAACTTTTCGGACACAGCGGCCTTCGGGTTCACGCGACTCCACCATCCACGCTGCACTGGTTCCTGAGGCTCTTGGATGCTGACTTGGTTACCGAAGATCACGATCTCCATCACCGAACGGGTTGGAAGAAGAGTCATAATTATGGGAAGCAGACTCGTCTTTGGGACAAGATCTTTGGTACTTGCACTGAGCGAATCGAGTCAACACCCGAGAACGTTGATTATAATGATCGTATCACTATTCCTCTTTTCTGAAATTCCTGTTTTCTAAATCTTTGTACATAGATCTACTCCTAGACAGCTTTGAGGTTTAACTTAGTAGTACCTCTGCGCGCTTGAAAGCCACGTGCAGAGTAAAACCTGTGCTCTCCAAGCGATTGAAATTTGATACTCATGATCTATGGTCTATGGTCTGCTAATTTCCTTTCATGAGCTTCCGTCGGAAACGGAGATGCAGCAGGGTTGGTTCTTAGACGGGCAGCGAGAGATAGGCCACGCGCGGTGTGCAACTCCAGAGTTCCCATCACTCAAGTATGAAAACGCTAGAGAAATGATTACAGACTTTGTCCGGGCTTTTAGCCAGTCGACTATCTGCCCTGCAATAAAGTTAGTCCCGTCATCATCCGGGCGAATCACGTGAAAGATAGCGGAAAGGGGAGGACACGGGAAGTTAGTCATTACTCGCTTAGGAAGCAAACCCCTCATTAGAACCTGCTGTGCCTCGACGTCTCTTTGTCTACACCTCCTCCAATTCCGCGATCGCAGACTCTCACTACCAATTCACGATATAGAATCGTCCCTCAAAATGGTAGGGCTACTAAATCTACCAGATGAGCTTCTTGTCCAAGTATTCTCAGCTTTTATGGATGATAAAGCCGTCCTCTGCAAGCTAGCCTTACAATGCTCCCGTCTCAGCTGCGTCATACGTCTACTCCTTCTCCAACGAGTAGTTTTAGACAGCAGCGGATTTTCCTACAATATCAAACGTCGTCTCTTCATGGGAAGCCTCGAAGAAGCACCGTTCCTGGCACCAATGGTCCGCGAGCTCGCTTTGGAGTGTACCACCGGCGACACGAAATTCCACCAAGAAACTGAAAGTATACTCGAGAGATTGGTAGAGTTAAGAACACTCAGTCTGGTGAAGGACTCATTTGGCGACTTGACGCCAGTCCCACACCCGCTTTTCGCTAATCCCCCTGTGAATCCCCCACATCAACTCATTAAGGTCCTTTCTCAAGACCCTCGTCCTCATTTGTTTCATCTTGCAAAGTACATGTTTCAGGGCAACTTAGAAACCGTATCAGTTGGCATCATGAATACTGCTACGATGGATAGTTTACCACGTTCATTCCTTCCAGCGGGTCGAGACCTTGGCACCTCGCCGGTATCAACTCTGGAGTTGGACCCCTCTTTTCACCTTTCTTTCCCGGCACTGACGGAGATTTTGAGGTGGCCCAAGGCACTGAATAAATTTCGAGGCGCTCTCCCTGGAGATGAAATTTCGAAAGAGGTCCGTGGACCGCTATCGACGACTTACTG
>Ga0182030_10001239_pt1 | contig 52090 bp, 46 predicted proteins | sample 812S3MmetaG_FD_121299 | JGI IMG/M metagenome (GOLD analysis project Ga0182030, IMG submission 121299) | Permafrost microbial communities from Stordalen Mire, Sweden - 812S3M metaG (Illumina Assembly) | ecosystem: Environmental > Terrestrial > Soil > Wetlands > Permafrost | place: Sweden...
GCGGTCAGCTCAAGCGGTACGGTTGGTCGCGGCATCGGTGGCTCTCCAGGGCACAAACGATACCCTGTGAGACACCAAAACGTGACTAAAGTTTATTGTGGGACAGAACACTAGGAGCCTGTCCGAGTAATTGATCCGCTACAATCGAGAACAGGATTTGTCGCAGGATGATGCAGCATGGCAAAGACCTTTCGCGATTGGAACGTGGAACAAGCGTGGCTGTTGCCGCCCTCGGTGATGGATTTTGTGCCGGCGGATCACCTGGCGCATTTTATCCGCGACACGGTACGAGAGCAGCTGGATATGTCGGCGATTTTGGCACCCTACGAGCAGGAAGAGAGGGGTTATCCGCCGTATCACCCGGTGATGATGACGGCGCTGCTGCTGTACGGGTACTGCCAGGGCATCTACTCCTCGCGCCGCCTGGCCCGTGGTTGCGAGGAGCGGTTGGACTTTATGGCGGTGACGGGCTTGAACCGACCGGACTTTCGCACGATCAGCGAGTTTCGTAGGCGCCATCTGATGGCGCTGCGAGGGTTGTTTGTGCAGGTGCTGGAGCTGTGCCAGCAGGCCGGTCTTGTGAGTCTGGGGCACGTGGCACTCGATGGGACGAAGGTCAAGGCGAATGCGAGCAAGCACAAGGCGATGAGCTACGGTCGGATGGCGGAGAGCGAGCGGCACCTCAAGCTTAAGGTGCGCGAGTGGTTCAAGAAGGCCGAGGCGCTCGATGCGAACGAGGATCGATTGCACGGCAAGCGGCGCGGTGACGAGATGCCCGACTGGGTGGCCGATAAGCAGCGTCGGATCGAGAAGATCCGCGAGGCGAAGGCGGCACTGGAAGCCGAGGCGCGAGCGCGTGGCGAGGAGGCGCCGAAGCCTAAGGAGCAGCGCAACTTTACCGATCCCGAGAGCCACATCATGAAGACAGGCCGGGACTTCACGCAGGCCTACAACGGGCAGGCGGCGGTGGATGCCGAGTCCCAAGTGATCGTTGCGCAGAGTCTGTCGAACGCGGCCACCGATGTGCAGCAACTCGCCCCGATGGTCAAACAAATCAAGACCAACACCGGACGGCAAGCGCGCGAGCTCTCGGCCGATGCCGGATACTGCTCCGAGGGTAACTTGGCGGTCCTTGCCCGGCACAAGATCCGAGCCTACGTGGCGACCGGCCGGCAGCGCCATAGCGACTCCTCCGCGAAAGGGCGAGGTACTCGCGGGGGCAGACGGGTAGCCGCGATGCGTACCCAACTCGCACGCACCGCGCGCCGGGGTCGCTATCGGCTGCGCAAGCAAACCGTTGAGCCGGTCTTCGGCCAGATCAAGCAAGCCCGGAGCTTCAGGCAGTTCCTGCTGCGCGGTATCGAGAAAGTGCGCGGTGAATGGAGTCTGATCTGTACGGTCCACAACCTTCTGAAGCTGGCTAAAGCGATGCGAACCCCATGAAGGTAACCGCAAGCGCTCTCGCGCAGTCGTTTTCAGTCTCCGATTGATAGGACCACTCACGATAATGCGCTCATATTTACCATCAGCCTTGCCCGCATCGATCGTTACCGGGACAGGCTCCTAGGAAACCGTCGCTGACCAGCGCTGACCGATTGACCGAAAGTTTCGGGCTGAGCCGCGCAACCTTTGCGCCTCCTGTGGCGTCATGTTCGACCAGACAGGCATGAATCGCTTGATATATTCATCGAACAGGGGCGCGATGAGCGCTATGTCACCGTGACTGAGGCTGTCGATCATTCCCTTTGTGATCAAAGCGCTTCGAGTGGGGCCAACGGAATTGACCTTTCGGCCGCGATTTTGTGGATCACTGGAGCAGAGATGCGGTAGGTATATGGCCCCCGAGACAACCGCTCTCGGCCACCTTCCGCCGCTCTATGACACAACATAATTTTCGCCAAAGCCGCCGCCGCCGCGCTCCAGCGACCGCTATCGCCGAGTGCGCGCCGCACACCATCCCGCAGATCTGTGCCGAGCGTGTACTTGTGATAGCGCGAGCAACACCGCACGATTTGCTCCACGTACAAGCACAGATCCTAATTCGCCTTGTAGAACGGTAGATGTTCCGTACGCGCCATGTTCGCTTCTCCCTTCTTCATCACCGGCCGCCACGAACTGCGCGCGCGTAGTCGCCGACGTTGCTGTCCTTGCTGACGAGGTCGATGTTGTTATTGAAGAAGGTGCCGACCCACGCGGTGTCGGGAGAGCTAGTGTTCGAACTGCACGACCAGTAGTAGGCCGCCTCCGTCAGCCCGAATGCGGGGTCGATACACGGCGAGCCTACGCCGCATCCTGGCGCACTGTTGTCGATGATGGTGGTCAACTCAGCCTGCTTTGGAATACGCCAATCACAGTGATTGGCGAAGCATTGGTTTACGTGACCCGGGGCCCCAGCATCAATGTCGTCATTCAAGGTTGCCAGGAACACTGTAAAAAGGGTTCCATCTTGGATATACGTGGTGCCGGTGCTCGCACCGGACCAGCCGTAAAAGTTGTTCACATCATGAACGTCACCAGAATTGGAGGTCCCAATGGTTCCTGTCTTCTTCTCCCACATCAAATTGGTATTTGTGTCGATCAAGGATCCATCGCCACAATCCACGTAGTGCCCCCCCGCTGAGGCGGGTGTCGTATTGCCGTTCGGACAGGTGATGGCGCTGCTCCCAGCGACGCCTGCCGGCCCTTGCGGTCCCGTCGCGCCCGATGGGCCTTGAGGTCCCGCTGCTCCTGCCGGTCCCTGTGCACCCGTAGCTCCGGTAGCTCCCGTGGCCCCAGTTACCCCTGCCACTCCGGCGGGCCCCGCAGGTCCGGCGGGTCCCATGAGACCGATTGCACCCGTGGCACCCGTCGCTCCAGTCGGCCCCGTCAATCCTTGAATGCCCTGGGGGCCTTGCGGACCGGCTGGACCTACTGCACCCTGCGGTCCGGCGGTTCCCAACGCCACCGTGAAAATGGCCGGTAGCTGGTTTCTGTATTGAACTATCAGAAAGTAACTGCCCGGCGTGAAGCCCGAGGCAGGAAATCCGTTCGGAAAGTCCGCCACGATCTGGCTGCTGCTGAAACTCATGATTGGAAACTGGAGGTTATTCAGCGTAACCACAGGGGAGCTACCGAAATTGAGCCCATTCACGGTCAACGTGTTGTGCGTGTAGTCAACCGTCGTGCTCTCAATCAGCGGCAAGCCGGCGGCCTGCGTGACGGCGGGTGCCATGTACAAGGCCACCGCACCACTTAAAACGAGCCTGAGCAATCTAGCCATCGACTATCCCCCGGTTCGAATATCTGTTGATCTTCGTACGCGAATTCGCCAAAGCCCGCGCCGCCACCATAGAAGGTCTGGTGCTGGCAGAAACGGCTGCTGTGCTAATAGCGAGAACGTATTCGGCACATGGAAAGTGCCATCAAGACGCAAAAAATGAATGATTCCCAGCGCCTTCCTAAGGGCGCGACGGCGGCTCCGCAGGCCGCGAGGCGCATTTTGCTACCTCGCACACCCCGGTTTTCGGTTACTCTTCGTGCGAATTGCCCGGCCGACATGTATCCGATCCGACGCGATCACGACCCCACTTCGGGACAGAGCAAGATCCGTCCCCGGAAGTGGTTTGTGAATGACGGCGTCGGCTGGGATGCACTTAAATCCTGTCCAACCGCATTCAGCGGCGCGGCTTCTGCCAAACGTAACGCCATGGAGCAACTCATCTGCCCACTACCAGTGCGGCGTTTTGCAATATCGGAGGCGAGCCGAATTCTGCGTAAGAGCCGCGCGCGGCTGTATCACCGGATCGGGGAAGGCGCCATCAGAATCCAAAAAGACGGCGCGCGGACCTATGTCACAATCGGCGCACTTGAGCCTTACGTCGAGAGCTGTGATAAGCGGTTCTCCAAGACAAGCCGACTTATGGGCTGAGGGCCGCGGGTAATTTCACCGTTGCCGCACCGCGTTGAGCTTGTCCCTCATGGAGCATGGCGGCCCGGGTATAAATCATTTCTACTTCGAGTGTTTTGAGGACTTTCTCCCCGCCGCCGGCCTGAACTTGTACTATGACCAGCTAGGTTGTGATTCTCCGATATTCCGCAGGATAAGTCGCTCTGGACCGTTGATTGCTACGAAGAAGTTACTCACGCCTTCGGAGCTCGATGTGATTGCAAAGGCGCGGGCGACGCCGGCGGCAGTTCGCCGCAAACTCGGGGTCGGCATTCTCTTTGAATCGGGCGCCTCAATGTGTATAATCTCATAATTGGTACACATCGGAGTCCGCTCGTCATGCGAACGAATATCGAGATCGATGACCGTCTGATCGCTCAGGCTATCAAGTTGAGCGGCCTCACTACCAAGCGGGCGGCGGTCGAAGCGGGATTGAAACTTCTGATCCGCACGCGGCAGCAGGCGAGCGTGCGTGCGCTTTTCGGTAAAATTCCCATTGCTATTGATTTGGAACAATCTCGCCGGGGACGTCGCTTTGATCGTGGTTGACAGTTCCGTCTGGATCGACTTCTTCAACGGAAGAGAGACGCCGCAGACGGGGAAGCTCTTGTCGCTGATGGGCGATGAACCCCTCCTCGTCGGGGATCTAATCCTATGCGAAGTCCTCCAAGGTGCGCGCACCGAGAACCATGCACGGACGCTGGAAGGGGAGCTGCGTAAATTCGAGATGGTGGCGATGCTGAATGCCGATCTTGCTGTCGCTGCGGCTAAGAACTATCGAGCCTTAAGAAACGAGGGCATCACGATTCGAAAAACGATCGACCTGATCATTGGCACGTTCTGCATTGCCTTTAGGCACACGCTCTTGCACGACGATCGCGACTTCGGTCCTATGGAGACGCATTTGGGCTTAAAGACTGCACTCTAGCGGTCCTGCGTTCCAAGGCCTGTGAACGGGCTTCTTTTCCAAGAGCGCTCACGCCTGACGACCTCCTCGGACTCTAGCGCGCGCCGCACGACCTCCACTCGAGCGTGTCAAACGTGATGCGACCGTATCTGGAAGCGGCGGGTTGAAGAGCAAGGGAACACGAGATCGCGCGGCTTCCGTCCGAGCGCGCCTCCTCGAACTCGCCCGCCAACGCGGTGAGGACTTTCAGATCACGCTTCGAAACTACCTCTTTGAGCGCTTCCTGTACAGGCTCGGCCGTTCACCGGTGCGAGAGCGATTCGTGCTCAAAGGAGCGATGCTTCTGCGGCTCTGGGCGGATCAGCCATATCGCTCGACCGTCGACCTCGATCTGCTCGCACATGGCAGTAGCGACACGGAGTCCGTCAGCCGCGATATCGCCGCCATTTGCAGCACCGACGTCGAAGACGATGGGATCAGGTTCGATTCATCGAGCATCAGTATCGAGCCAATCCGCGCCCAGGACGAATACTCGGGCGTCAGGGTCGTGTTCGGTGCTCGACTCGGCACCATCCGCTAACAACCATCTGCCGGATTCGCCGGAAGCTGCGTGGGATGCGCTCAAATCGAGGTAATACGAAACTCGTTTACGCTGTTGCCCAAAGGAACAGTACTAGTCGCAAGCGCGTCGTAGGACAAGTCACTATTTTGTCAAAGCAGTCCTTTACCGCCGCCGGCCGATATACACTGCTCGCGCGCGGAAATAGCAGGGAGCGCTTTGCATGCGGACAGAAATCCGTCGATTCAAGATCCTCTTTCTCACGGCGCCTTGGATTGCCGGAATAGCCGCTTGCGGCGGCGGGGGTAGCTCATCCCCGAGCCTCTACCCCGTGGGAGGCGCGGTGACGGGGTTGTCCGCCAATGCGACGCTGACACTGTCGAACGACGGGGGCGATACCCTCGCGGTCAAAGCCCTCCATCTATAAGGTAAGCGGTACCGGTGCTCCCGCGTTGTTCGCAGGCTCCGGCACTGCGATGTCCGGCTATGCCGACGGCACCGGCGCGGCTGCTGCCTTCAATCAACCGGCCGGTATCGCCATCGATGCCTCCGGCAACCTGTTCGTCGCCGATCTCGGCAATTTTACTATCCGCAAAATTACTCCAGCGGCAGTCGTGACGACGCTCGCCGGCAATCCCCTGGTCAAAAGCGTCAGCGACGGGATTGGAAAATCTGCGTTCTTCTTCTCACCCTTCGCGATCATCGTAGATGCGAACGACACCTTGTACGTTGCGGACTCAAACGCCGTGCGTAAGGTAACGGCGAGCGGTTCCGTGACTACCTTGGCGGGATCGGTGTCGCAGCCGGGCTACGCAGACGGCCCGGGATCGACGGCGCTGTTTAACTATATTAGAGGAATTGCGTTCGGCCCTTCGGGTTCACTCTTGGTATCGGATTTCTTCAATCGCGCCGTTCGACAAATCTCTTCGTCACGGCAAGTCAGCACTGTCGCGGGAGTGGCGGGCGAGCAGGGCGTCAGACTCGGGCCGCTCCCCACAACACTCAACGGTCCCACAGGTCTTGTATACTTGTGGCCAACGCTATACGTGATCGACGGACGGGAGAACAGCGTGCTGGCGGTGTCAGGGATCTTCTAGCTCGTCGCGAGCTAACTGTGCCGTGGCCTCAGCGCGGCTGGTAGGCGTCGGTCAACGTGCCATTTAGTGATGTCCTGTTCAGGCAAGCGCATCGACAAGGGATATTTTTTTCCTTTTTGAGGACGCTACTCGCGCGGTAGCATCAAATCCTCGTAAAACGCACCAAAATTCCGGGTCTTGTGACGTATGTGAATTTCCAGGATCCAAAGATACGGGCTCGGAATGACGTCGACGCCGCTGAGGAGCCCGCTGAATCTGTGCTTATGGGGGAAGTCGCCGATGCGATGCCCCGACATACGCTTGAGATTCAATTCCCACCCCATAGAGGAGGCCTCCGCTTCCGCAAATTCATAGAGCCGGCGCCCTGTCGACGCCTCGTCACGCCACTTGTCATGAACTCGGTCCCAGAGAGTCACGACATCGCGAGCTGCGCGCTGCATCTCGGGATCGGACCCAACGACAAAAGTGGCTCCGCCGTCGCCTTCACAATTGTTCCAGACCGGGCCGATATCGATGAAGAATATATCGTCATCGCCGAGCACGACGCCTGGAGCCGAGGGGTTTCCGTACTCACGTGCAGTGTTGGCGCCGAAGCGGACGACCACCATGTGCCATCCGCGAACCAGCCCGAGCTCCTTCAGCGTCTGTCTGGCAACCTCGACGCCCAGTTCCTCCGCCATCCCCGGTTGCAGGCGGCGCGCTATTGACTCGATCGCGCCGCGAGTTCTCTTTCGGACCTCAAGCATGCCGGCAACGGAGAAATTAGCGCCGACACGCTCGATATCGTCGGAGGCACCACCCGTGTCTACTTCGTCCATAGCTGCATTTCTCGCCCCGCCATCACATCTTGATCGGCGAGTCCTGGCTGGCAACGCACAGCCACTTGCCGTTCGCCATCTTCACCCAGACATCGGTGAAGCGAACCCGCGACTCGAGCGGCTTGCCCGCTGCCGTTCCCTTGCCGATGAAGGTGCCGTTGGCGACGGCAGTGCGGCCGAACACGGTGACCCTAAAATCCGCGTATTCGGCACTGGTCCAGGTGACCGATTTTCCATCAGCGATCACGGCATCCTTGCCATTCAATACCTTACCCTCGTCGGTGGTGTCCACGATCCTGTCGGCAAGGAGCGGCGCCAGCAGCTCCGTGTTGTTCGTCTGCTCCGACTTCAGCCATTGATGCTCAGCCGCGGTCACGGCCTGCTCAGCGTCGGTCGTAGCCGCTTGCGCCCCGCCGCACATCGATATCGCCACAGCGAGCAACCCCATAATCAGACCTCTTGTACTCATGTGATACTCCGCAATGAAATGCCCCGAGTTGGACAACTGCGCGACCCTCCGCCCTCGGGGTGAGGGGCGTAAGCTTCGGGGCGGTGCCTCATCAGCGCCTCCCGCTCGCGGTGATTAATTGGCTGCGTGCCACGACCGGTGCGACCGGCATGTCAACGGCGCGAACTCCGCGAGGCCCAGACGGGCCGAACACCGCCCGGGGTTCCGGGAAAAGGCAGAGCAGTCCCGGGTACAGGAGCGCGGGTAAGCACAGCGCGGCGAGCAGCGACACGTCGACGCCGCCGGCGATGCCGCCGAGCGGGCCTACGAAGTGGCCGGGCATGTTGACCATCAGCAATGCCAAGGCGCTCGACAGCAGCCAGGTCAACATGGCAACGAGATTCCAGCCGCCCCAGAACCAGTACGGTCCTCCCTTTTGACCGCGGTTGAAGACCTGCATCGCGTCCGGCAGGTAATAACCGCGTCGCACGAAGTAGCCGACGATCATGATGACCATCCAGGGAGTGGTCATGACGACGATCATTGATACGAAGGTCGTGATCGAATCGACGAGATTGAAGCCGAAGCGGCCCACGAAAACGAGGACGATGGAAATGCTGCCGATGAGGAGCGTCGCCTGAGGTCGCGTGAGTCGTGGAACGACGCTCGAGAAGTCGAGTCCAGTCCCGTACAGAGCTCCGGTGCCGGTGGACATTCCGCTGATCGCTGCCAGCAGGAGCAGGGGCAGACAGAACGCAGAGGGCGCAATCGCAATCAGGCCGCCCGCATAGTCGACCTGCCCGAGGTAACGCGGCGCCCGTGTAGCAATGATCGAGGTAGTTACAAGTCCGAAAATGAAGGGCAGGAGAGTGAGCAACTGCGCGAGGATCGAGGCCGCCATCAGGCGCCCTCGGTTGGTATCGCGGCGCAGATAACGCGTCCAGTCCCCGAGGTAGGCGCCGTACGATATCGGATTGGCCAGCACCACCAGCGTTGCACCGGTGAAGGCGGCCAAGAATCGTGGGCCGTGCCAGGGGAGGCCCGCACCGGCAAAATGTGGATTGAATGCAGGATAGAACGCATAGAAACCGCCGGCGAATATCACCGAAGCGGCGATAACGGCGATCTTGTTCACGAGCAGCATCCAGCGGAAGCCATAGATCGAGACGATGAGCACGGCGAATGCGAACACCGCGTAGGCGGCCGCGAACAGCAGGTTCGACTCATGGAGCGCGAACAGCCGGCGTGCCGCGCCAACGACAGCATCTCCGCTCGACCAGACGCTGATCGAGAAAAAGCACACCGCGGTCAGGAGGCTGAGCCAGGACCCGACGACCCGGCCTACCACGCCGAAGTGGGCGCTCGATGAGACCGCGTTGTTCGTGCCTGTCAATGGACCAAAGAGTGCCATTGGAGCAAGGATGACTGCGCCAACCGCCACGCCGAGCACCGTTGCTGCGACGCCCTGCCAGAACGACAGCCCGAATATGATCGGGAAGGCCCCGAGCACCGCCGTGGGGAGGGAGTTCGAGCTGCCCCACTCGATGCGCATGAAGTCGAGGATCGTCGCGCTGCGATCGCGGTCCGGGATGGACTCGATACCGTGGCGCTCAAGAGTGCTGTTCGCCGTCGACATGTGCGCCTTCACTTAAGGCCGATTCTCGGGTCGGAGCAGCTCGTCCGGGTTGACCGCCCAGCCGGCCTTGATCACGCGCCAGGCGCTGCGGCTGTTGCGCATGTCAGCGAGCGGGTCGCGATCGAGCAGCACGAGATCGGCGACCTTGCCTACCTCGAGACTCCCGAGGTCATCGCGTCCGAGTGCGATCGCTGCATCGAGCGTGGCGATGCGCAGGACCTCGAGCGGCGGGAGTCCCGCCTCGACGAAGCGCTCGAGCTCCCAGTGGAGTGAGGAGCCAAAAAAAGCCTTCGGATTAGGGGCGTCGGTGCCGGCGTGCAGTTGGACGCCGAGGTGTGCAGCGCGCCGGATCGAGTCAAGCTCGCCGGCGACGACGCCACGCAGCGTCGACGTAGCGACACTGTCGTAAGCGTCGAGCGATGCGAACTCGAGGTAGGGCGGGGGCGTGAGGCCGATGAAGCGCCGGTCCGCAAGCTCTTCCGGCTGATCCCGCAGCAGCAGGCTGTCGGCGCCCATGGATGCGAGCGTCGGGTCCGCGTGCGTGCCCGTTGCGGCCAGCATGACAAGCACGTCGTCGTAGACCAGACCCGTGAGATTCGTGTGCTCGAGAGAGAAAAGCCCGAGGGTCACGCTTTTGGTGATCTCCTCGACGCTCGTACCGTGACCCACCACCGGAAGTCCGCGGCGCAGCGCCTCATCGCCCACGACGCGCTGCAGCCGCCATGGGAGAGAAGGGTAGACCTTGATGAAACTCACACCAAGCGCCTTGAAGCGTCGCACATAGTCCCGGGCGTCCTGCTCGTTCGTGATCAACAGGGACCCGCGGTCGCCCCAATAGGGCCGCTCACCCTCGAAAAGCTCTCCGGCGTAGAAATAGCGCGGCAGCGCTGCGCCGGCCTGCTCGCTTCGATCCTCGAGCGCGATGAGTTGATCGATGTTGTAGCCGGTGTCCCGGACGGACGTGATTCCATAGCCGATGTATGCCTCAGGATTGCCGTCGCCGGCGTGCGCGTGGAAATCGAACAAGCCCGGAATGGCGTAGCGGCCGCGCGCATCGAGCACCTGCGCTCCGGGCGGTACGTTGCGAGCCGCAGCATCGCCGAGATGCGCGATCCGCCCGCCTTGAAGCAAGAGCGAGGTCTCGGCGCTAAAACCTCCTGCATTGAAGTCGAGCAGCCGCACGTGCTCCACCAGCAAGGTTGGCGGCACGGCCGCCGGCAGCACCAGGCGCACGCTGAGCTCGTGACGAGGCTTTACGGCGAGCGGCTGAACCCACACCCGTGGCCCGACGGCGTAAATGACGGCCGTGCCATCGGGCGTCAGGGCGAAGGAATCGCCTCCCTCGGCACTCAACTCGCGTACCTCGCGCTCTTCGGCGCCGACGGCCTTGAACGGCACCATGAAAATCGCGCGGTTGCGCCGAAACACAAGAGTGCGTCCGTCTGGGGTGAACTGCGCATCGCTGACGAAGCCGGCGAACCGCGTTACGGGTTGCGGCGGCGCCGCGTCTTTGGCGAGTGACATGCGATAGACGTTTCCGACCCCCGAGCTGTCGCTCGAGTAATAAACCGAGCGGCCATCGGATGAGAACGACGGGCGCGGTGCCCAGAGGCCGACCGTGAAAAGCGGCGCGGATGCGCCGCTCGCGACGTCGATCGCGATCACGGACTCATCGAGGAAGCCGCGGTTGATGGTGGCGAGCAGCCGTTTGCCGTCGCGGCTGAAGCTGAGCGAGCCGATGCCATAGCCGGTATGGAGGGTCCGGGTCTCATCGCGGTCGAGACTTCGGAGTCGAACCGAGTCGGTGCCGTGGTCGCGCGACACGTAAGCGATCGAGCGCCCGTCGGGGGAGAACGCGGGACTCGATTCGAGCCCATCGGCCTGCGTCAGGCGCTGCGCGGGGCCACCCGCAAGCGCCTGACGCCACAGATATGACGCGGCACCGAAGACCAGAGTGCGACCGTCGGGCGCAAGCCGCGGCGTCTGCACCGCGCGAACCGCGGCAGCTTGGCGTACGGGCACCTTCGGGGTCGCGGCGCGCTCGCGCACCTCGAGCTTCACGCTTGCATGAAACTCAAGTGGGGTTGCCGCAGCAGTGGGCAGTGCCACCGCATAAAGGCGACCGCGATCGCCGAGATAGAGGGTCGCACCGTCTGTAGAGATCGCGAACCGACCGAGGCCCGTAACCGGCAGCAATGCTCTCGTCGGACCGCCGTCGAGCGGCACGCTGATCACATCTTCGGCGGCGGCGGGTACCCACTCCTCGTAGGCACTCCCTGTCACGCGATGAGCGTAGATGGCCGCGCCACGCGCCGTCGCGATCGCCCAATCCACGATGCCGTTGACGCTGCGCAGAGTTTCCGCAACGCCCGACGAGTTCATGGCCTGGATGGATGTCAGATATTCGCTGCTGGCGCTGTCAAGATCAGCAACCGTCCAACCGAGCCGGCCGTCCGGCAGGAAGAAGATCGAGCCAAGATGCTGCGGTCGTGCCGTGATTGTCTCGGGCGGTCCGCCCCTCAGGGCGATGCGACAGATCACCCTCTCGGCATTGCGGGTCGGAAAGGTACCGAGCGTCGCCGGCACGTGGCGCCCGTAGAAGATCGCCATGCCGTCGGGGCCGAAGGTCGGCAGGTCTGCCCAGGTCTCGTGCGTGAGCTGCGACAGTTGGCCCGTGCGCAGGGACAACAGGAAGATGTTCGACTCGCTGCCGTCACGGTCCGACACGAAGGCGAGCGTGGTTCCGTCCGGGGAGTAGACCGGCTCGTCGTCGTAGTCAGGCCCGAAGGTCAGCTGTTCCGCGGCGCCGCCGGCGGCCGGCACGCGGAACAGGTGTCCCAGCATGGCGAAGACCACGGTCGCACCGTCCGGGCTGACGGCAACGTCCGCGGAGGTGACCTGAGTCGCAGCAAACTCGAATTCGCGGGCCTGAGGCGCAGTCGTCGCGAAGAGCGCGATAAGCCCCAAGATTGTGCATGCCCGCGGACTCATCCGACGCTCCTTACTACGGCCGACAAGGGTCCAGGCACGGATGGCTCGATTACCTCCAGGTACGTGCAGGTCCAAGGTATTGTGATCACACGACGTGATCTGTGTCAACGCTGGGGGCTACCACTCGGCGCTTGTCCAGTACCCGGCGCGCACGTTGAAGCCCGTCACGAAGTCATTCCCAGCCCGGTCCTGTCCATGAACGAGCCAGAGGGGGAACCGCGCGTAATTGAGCAACGGGTAGCGCTCCGTGAGTGCGCGGTGTGCGCGCGCAGTCGGGTCTCTATCGTAGCGGGACGATGCGGGGAAATAGCGCACTGCATAGACGCTCGGAACACCGACGTCCCCCGCTGCCCGGAGGCGGTAGGGCACTTGGGAACCAAGGAGGAGAACGGCTCCGGGCCCGAGCGATGCGTCGGCGTGCGCTATGTCAGCCTGAGGATGCGAAGACCGATAATCAACGTCGACCGTAACTCGCGCGGCATCGCCGACGCCGATCAAGGCGGTAACGCCGTGCGGCGGATCGACCGGAAATCGGTGGGCATCGCTCTCGAGCGCTGTTTCTGTCCCGACCGGCTGCCAGCGATCGGGAAGCCACCCACTGTCGAAGAGAATGATGTCCGGCCCGATGAGGGGGGCGACTTTCTCCATGAGACTTGGGGACTGACACAGATCGAGAAATCCCCAACTGTCGAACGTCGCCGCGGCTCGGCTCCAGGGGTTGTGCAGCTCCGCATAATGCCACGGTCGCAAGACGGCGATTTGCCCGGACAGCCGGGCACATTGCGTCTGCAGAAATCGAATCTGATCCCCCGGTAGAGGAGCCTCGGCTCGCCAGCGGCCGGTGCGCGCAAACGGCTCAGCGGAATCGAGCGGAGGCGGTCCGTGCGCCAGCGGACTCATGCGGCGGTCAGATCGGGCAGACACTGATAGAGACTTCGCAAGGCCGCGGCCCGCGAGAAGTCGCGCGTGATGAATACGAGCTCACTTCTGTGCGCCTCTCGGGGCCAGCGTGCCAATTCCTTTGGAGGGTATAAGGCATGTTGCACACCCTGAACAACTACGGGCCGGGGACGGCCGGCAACGTTCAGCACTCCCTTCATGCGCAGGATGCTATCGCCCCTCGCTATCAGCAGTCCTTCGAGCCATGCTTTGAAATCTTGCCAATGGGTCGGTTCATCCCAGCGAAGGCAATAGGTGCTGTAACGATTCGTATGGTCGAGGGCGGCACGCCGATGCAAGGGGCGATGGGTCAACGATGAAATTGCCTCATAGACGAGGCCGGCATCGGTATCACCGAATAAGACGTCGGAGGCGGCGGGTTCGTCGCGGCCGGAAAAACGGAACGGCGCCACAGGGTTGACCGACCGAAGACAATCCAAAAGTGAGTCGATGCGACTTCGTTCGATGAGATCGAGCTTGGAAATGACCAGGCGATTTGCCATGGCCACCTGGCTCGCGGATTCCGGATAGCGGCCCAGCGCTGCCTCACCGAATACCGCGTCCACAACGGTGACGACAGTTTGGACTCGGATCTGAGCAGCGAGGGCTCCATCCGATAACAGTCGTTGCAGAACGGATCCGGGGTCGGCAATTCCGGTCGTTTCGAGGACGACTCGTTGGAATGGCGGCAGCGCGCCGATTTTCCGTCTCGTCAAAATCGAGGCGAGCGCGGCGCCCAGGTCATCACCGGCGCTGCAGCATACGCATCCGGATGCGAGCAGAACAACGTCATCCGCCACGGATTCAACCAACAGATGGTCGATGCCAATCTCGCCGAATTCGTTGACGATGACTGCCGTGTCGCGCATCGAGGAGTCGGCTAGGGCTCGGTTCAAAAGCGTGGTCTTGCCGCTGCCGAGAAAGCCGGTCAGCACGAGCAAGGGTATCGAAGGGCTATGCGGCGCCGCGATATTCATGGCAAGTCGCTAAGGGTCACGGTGATGTTGAAACATTTGACTGAACAGTACACGATCACATATTGTGATCACAAGAATCTCAAATGAATCGGGGGAGGTGTAAGGAATGAAGATCATCGGCTTCGAGCTGTTCGTCATAGCACTGCCGAACCGACGACACCATACCTGGGCTAGCAAGATGACGGCGCCTATCGGTCATCACACCATTATCCGTGTCGATTGCGATGAAGGCATCAGCGGCTGGGGCGAGGCGCCGGCCGGCATCACCTGGGGCGGACCCCACATGCGGTACTTTGGGGAATCGCCGGAGACGGTGCGCGTGGTCATCGAGCGCTATTTGCACGGCGTCATCGTCGGGCAGGATCCACGCGATTTGGCAGTTCTTCACGTCGCGATGGACAGAGCCGTCAAGGGACATCCGTACGCGAAGGCCGCGATCGACATGGCTTGCCATGATATTGCCGGTAAGGCGGCCAACGTGCCCGTCTATCGCCTGCTTGGCGGGCAATTCCGCGACCGCATCGAAGTGGCGCACTCGCTCGGCATCATGCCGCTCGACCAATGCGTCGAGGAGGCGGTCGCTGCGGTGGAGGAGGGCGCACGAACCATCAAGTGCAAGACAGGCCTCGATCCGGAACGGGACGTCGAAGTCGTCCGCTTGCTCCGAAAGCGTCTCGGCGCGGACATTAAGATTCGAGTGGACGGCAACGAAGGCTATCCGGACGTGTGGCAGGCGATTCGCGTCACGCGACGCCAGGAAGAATACGACCTCTTGTTGTGCGAGCAACCGGTCATGGGCGCGCGCGAACTGGGGTTGGTCGCAGAACGGATCAATACGCCCGTGATGGCCGACGAGTCCGCCTGGAACAGCCACGACATTCTTGAACTCATCGAGCACAAGGCGGCAGCCTGCATCTCCTGCTACGTGACCAAGCCTGGGGGTCTGTACCGCGCGAAACAGCAAGCGGATCTGGCGGAGGCATTCGGCTTGTATTGTGACATCGGGGGGTCTATCGAGTCAGGCATCGGCAATGCAGCCAATCTGCACCTCGGAGCGGCGACCCGCATTGCTCGACTGCCGAGCGTGTGTCCGACGTCCAAGCCGGCAGGGGCGAAGGGTCCGAGCATCGCAGGATGTTATTACCTGGACGACGTGGTGACTCAGCCTTTCCGTTTCGAAGGCGGCGCGCTGCTGGTTCCCGAGGGTTCTGGCCTCGGAGTCGAGGTGGATCTCGAAAAGCTCGCGAAGTACGCCGTCGAATGAGAGTCGCGATCCTGGGCGCAGGCGCCGGCGGGAGCTCCGCGGCCGTCGAACTCGCGGGAGAGGGTCATGAGGTTCGTTTGTGGAATCGCTCGGCGGCTGCAATCGAAGGCTTCGTCGCCGCGCGTGGCATACGCCACGCGGGTGTGCTGGGAGATGGCTTTACGCCGCTCGATGTCATCACGACGCAAATGCCCCTCGCGGTGGCCGGGGCCGATGTCCTGTTGGTGTGCCTGCCGACGGTCGCGCACGCGGCGTTGGCGCGATCCATGCTCGATGCCGGGGCGAAGGCCATCCCGACGATCTTGAATCCGGGACACACCGGAGGTGCACTGGAGTTCACTCAGGTGTTTCGCCGACATGGGGTTGCACCGCCCCCCGTTGCCGAGTTCTCGACCTTGACTTATGTGGCGCGGATGCGCGGCCCGGAATGGGTCGTCACCACAGGTCGCGCGAAATCTGTGCGTGTGGCCGCAATGCCTCGAGCCGACGGCGCGCTCGACGCCGCGCTTTCGCTCTATGACTGCGCTCGGCCGGTCGCCAACGTGTTGATCACGAGCCTTGCCAATATCAACCTGGTTCTTCATCCGCCGGGAGCAGTCCTTGCGGCTGCGTGGGTGGAGGCCACGGAAGGCAATTTCACGTTCTACGTGGAGGGCCTCACGGATGGCGTCGCGCGCGTGATGGAGCGTCTCGACGCGGAACGGCGCGCGGTCGGGAAAGCTTTCGGCATCGATCTGCCGTCCCTGTTCGATGAAATGCAAGCCGTTGGAACGATCGAAAGCAACGTCCACCCAGGGGCCGGTCTCGCCGCCGCAATCCGCGGTGGCGCCGCCAACCGAGCGATCAAGGCTCCCGACGGGTTTAACCACCGGTATTTTCAAGAGGACTTGTGGTACGGTTTGGAACCGTTCCTCGCGCTCGCGGCAATAGCAGGGATCGAAGCACCGTGCGCACGCGCCCTAATGCAGCTGGGTGAGCTGGCGGCAGGACCCTACGCGCCGGCCGGCCGGCGGACGGCTATCGAAATGGGCATTGAGGGTCTCGACAAAGAGGCTCTTCTGGCATTTGTTAGTGAGCGCGCCGATACATGACGCCTGGCCATCGAACATACTCGGCATTCTGGCAGCGACTGACGATTGCGGTGGTCGGAGGCGATGAACGGGAGCAAGAGATTTGCCGTCTCGCGGCCGCGTCGGGCGCTGTGGTGAAGGCGTTTGGGTTTCCGTGGCCCAGCGGCGGAATCCCCGGCGTAGTGCTTGCTGCGGATGCGGCGCGGGCGCTGGCCGGCGCGCATATAGCGCTGATGCCCATCCCGGGTATCGCAGTGGACGGCAGTCTATTCGCGACCACGCAGATCGTGCCGAGGGAACCGCTGCTAGGCGAAATGGCGCCCGGCGCGCACATCATTCTTGGACGAGCGGATGAGGGGCTCAGAAGAGCGGCGGCGGCGCTCGGCATCGGCGTTCGCGAATATGAAGGCGACCATGAGCTGATGCTGCTGCGCTCGCCCGCGATCGTGGAAGGTCTGATCAAGGTGCTTATCGAGAACACCCAGATCACAATTCACGGCGCTCGCATCGGTTTGATCGGGCAGGGAAATATCGGCACGGTCTTGACACGAACGCTGATCGCGCTCGGCGCTCATGTCACGGTCGGTGCCCGCAATCCCATTCAACGAGCCTCGGCCTACACGCTAGGGGCAGTTCCGCTGGCCCTCGAGAGGCTGGCGGAGGCGGCGGGATCATTTGACGTACTGGTGTCGACCGCCCCGGCGCCCATCGTGACACCGGCGCTCATCGACCGCTTGCAGCCCGGTGCGCTGATAGTCGATATGACGGCACCGCCGGGTAGCTGTGACCTGAAGTACGCGACGACGACCGGGCGCAAGGCGATATGGGCGCGCGCGCTCGGACGGCGCGCGCCGATCACGGTGGGCGCCAGCCAGTGGCTCGGTATCGCGCGGATTATCGATGAAATTTTCAACGAAGGCGCCCGTCGTGAAAGCTGATCTCGTCATTGCCAACGCGCGAGTCGTGGACTTCCGCGGCGAATTCATGGGAGGTGTCGCTGCCACGGCCGGCAAAATCGTCGCAAGCGGTCCGACGGCATCGCTTCCGGCGGGGCGCCGAACGATCGAGGCAGGCGGCAGGTGTCTCTTACCCGGAGTGGTCGATACACATTGTCATCTAGGTGTCGCCTACCCCTACGCTGAGGATATGCGCACCGAATCCGCGCAGGCAGCCCGCGGCGGTGTGACCACCTTTGCCTTGTATATTCGTAGCAAACAGCCATCTTACATTCCGTTCTATCACGAACGCCGCGCTGTTGGTGAAGCATCAAGCTGCGTTGATTTCAGCTTTCATTTTGGGATTCAGCGCGAAGAGCACATCCACGAGATTCCCGCCATCGCCCTGCAGACAGGGGTCCGGTCGTTCAAGCTGTATTTTGGCTATGAGCCGGACAACCCCATTGGAATCGTACCGGCGACGGACGGGTGGGTCTATGCGACGATGCTGAAGGTCGCGAAGCTGCCGCGTGGAGTCGTCTCGGTGCACTGCGAGAATACCGCGATCGCCGCCTGGATCAAACGCGAAATCGTCGCCTCGGGCCGCCAGGATCTCGGCGCCTATACCGAGTCCAGGCCCGTTGTCTGTGAAGTGGAAACCATTCGTCGGATGATATTTCTCGCGGAACGGACTCGCTGTCCGCTGCAGATCGTGCACACCTCGGTGGGAGAGGGACCGGATCTCGCGGTAGAAGCGCGCGCGCGCGGCGTCGACGTCACCGTCGAGACCTGCTATCACTATCTCACGCGCACGGCGTACGACACGGATCTCGACATGCGCGCTAAGATATCGCCGCCGCTGCGCGATGAGGAACAAAAAGAGTGGCTGTGGCGCGGTCTCCTCGCCGGAAAGGTTAATTCGATCGGAAGCGATCATGTGCCGTTCCTCCCGAAGAAGGGCGTGGATTTGTGGACCGAGTTCCCAGGAGTCGTCGCTTTCCCGTGGGAGTTGCCGCTGCTCGTGACCCACGGAGTTTTGCGTCGTGGATTGACGTTGCAGCAACTGACCACGTTGAACTCCTATGCGCCCGCATGCCGCTTCGGTCTCTACCCTCGTAAGGGCTCGCTCGAGGTTGGGAGCGACGCGGACCTGGTACTGGTCGATCTCGATGAGGAACGGGCAGTGCACCACGATGGGCATGGGACTTGTATCTATGAAAATTGGCCGCTGCGTGGTTGGCCGATTCTCACCGTATCGAACGGCCGCGTCGTCTTTGAGTCCGACGTTGTCGACGAAAAGGCGTTCGGCACCGGTAGATGTTTGGCGCGGCCCACCGAATCCGCTCGATGACCGACGCATCGATGGCGCGGGTTCCCCAGGCGATCTTCAGCTAACTCACTATCCAAGGTGCAGTGCACGGTAGGTTGTCTTGTGGTGGCGGTGATCACACTATATGATCACGGTTCTCGGATGATCGAATGAGACGAGAGGCGCCATGCGGCACGAGATCGTAACGCGGTTGGTAGAAGCCCTGTCGACATCGGGACTCGACGCCGTCGTCGTCGTCTCGCCGGAGAACTTCGCGTATATATCGGGGTTCGTCGTTCCATCGCAGTCGCTCATGCGCTCGCGGCACGCGGCGTACGTGGTGACGGCGAGCGGGCAGAGCGCCATTCTGGTCGTCGACATGGAAGAGTCGACCACTCGCGCCAAGGCCGACGGGGTCCCAGTCCGCGCGTGGAAGGAGTTTACCGACAAACCGATGGCCGTCCTCGCAAGTCTGCTATCGGAGCTGGGTCTCGCGGGCGCGCGGATCGGCATCGAGTTTGATTATCTACCGGCGGGCGCCTATCGCGATCTGACCGCGAGCCTGGCAAAGGCTACTTTTCAGCCGGCCGACGAGATGTTGGGACGGTTGCGACAGATCAAGACTCCGGCGGAAGTGGAGCTCATGCGCCGGCTCTCGCGCATCGCCGATAACGCAATTCGAGGGGCGTTCGCCAAGTCGACTGTCGGGACGTCCGAGATGGAGATCGCCGCGACTCTCACCCGGGGCATTTACGAGCAGGGAGCAGAGAACTTCAAGCTGCTGATCGTCGCCACCGGCGAGCGCAGCGTATTTCCGAATGTCGGTCCGACGCAGCGGCAACTGCGACCAGGAGATATATGTCGGGTCGAAATTTTCGCGATGATCAATGGCTATCATGCAGGCGTTTGCCGCACTGCCCGCGTCGGTCCGCCGCCAGCGCACGCGGAAGCCATTTGGCGCAACCTCGTCGAGTGTAAATACTTGACGCTCGAGATGATGAAGCCCGGCGCCAGCTCACGGGCCATTTATGAGGCCTTCATACGTCACCTCGGTAAACTGAACCTTCCCCCGATAAGCTTCCTGGGTCATGGCATCGGTCTGCACCTGCACGAGAAGCCTTATCTTGGCCCCTACTCTGACGTGGCGCTCGAAGCCGGCATGGTCCTCGGCTTCGAACCGCTCGTCTACAATACGGGCTATGGGTTCGGCATGCAGAACAAGGATGTGGTTGCCATCACGGAGAGCGGGTGTAGCCTGCTCTCGGACGCTACCAATACGGACAACCTCATTGAGATTAACTGATCGAATGCGGCACCGCACTCTGGTCAATTGCCCACCGGGGCGCTGGTGGGCGCCATGATTCTCATTGAGAACCTCGAATTTGCACTCACCGTCGATGCCGCCGATACGGTGATACGCGACGCTGCGATCGTGATCGACGATGATCGCATCGCAGATATCGGCGTCACGGCCGATGTGCTGCGGAGGCACAATCGCAGTCAGTGCGAACATGTCATCGACGGCAGCCGCCGCGGGATCACGCCGGGCTTCATCGATTCGCACGTGCATCTGTCGGAGACTCTCTCCCGCGCCGTGTTTCCGGACGACCTCGACACGCGCACCTGGGTTTTTTTATGGGCCAAGCCCTTCTACGCGCACGTGAACGCCGAAGACGAGTACATCGGCGCTCTGCTTGGCTGCGCGGAGATGCTCCGCTGCGGGACCACGTGCCTGCTCGACATGGGCGCTCAGAACGATCCCGCGGGGACCGTGCGCGCGATGGCAGAGTCCGGTATTCGCGGCATCACCGGTAGACATGCCGCCGACAATCGGCCGGCATCCCCGCCGGCCGGGTGGTCCGAAGAGATGATGCGCCATCATTTCTTCCCGGGACCGGAAGCGGCGCTGGCCGCGCTCGAGGAGACGTGCGAGCGCTGGCACAACTCCGCGGCGGGGCGCATCCGCTGCTGGATCAACATCGAAGGCAAGGAGCCTTGTACGCTGGCGCTGCATGTAGGCGCGCGCGCGCTCGCAGCGAAACATGGCGTCGGCACGACGTACCACTTGTCGACTAGCATCGAGGAGGCCCGGATCTCGCAAACCAAGCATGGAAAATGGCCCATCCAGCGCCTCGCCGATGCGGGCGGGCTCGGCTCAAACCTGCTGATCGCGCATGGCGTGGCCGTCAATCCCGAGGAGCAACAGCTGCTGCGTGTTCACGATACCAAGATTGCCTTCTGCCCGGGGACCTCGTTGAAGCTGGCCAAGGGCGCGACGTCTTTCGGCCGCTATCCCGAGCTCCTCGAGGCAGGCGTCACGGTGAGCCTCGGGACCGACGGGGTCTCTGCTTCGGGAAACCTGAGCCTCATGCGCCAGATGTACTTGGTCGCCGGGCTGTTCAAGGACGCGAGAAACGATCCCACGATGGTCGGCGCACGCAAAGCGCTTCGAATGGCCACGATTGAGGGTGCACGCGCGCTGCTGTGGGACGATGCGCTGGGTTCCTTGGAGCGGGGAAAGAAGGCGGATTTCGTCCTCTTCGATCTCGACCATATCGAGTGGACTCCCTACGCCGATCCCGTGCAGGCGCTGGTGTGGTCGGCGTCCCCCGCGTCCATTGCCGAAACCTGGGTAGACGGCAAGGCGCTCTATAGCCGCGGTAAGCTGCAACGCATCGACGAGCCGGCGCTATTCCGCGAGGCGCGACGGAGAGCCTCGCAGATCACTCAACGGGCGGGGCTTGCCGCGGCATCGATCCCGACCTCGACTTCTGTTTACGAGTAGGTGTCATTTGGCATTTCACATGGTTTAAGGAGTGAGTCATGCCGGTCGTGCAAGTACACATGTGGCCCGGACGTACGGTGGAGCAAAAGCGCCGCCTGTGCAAGGCAATCACGGATGCCATGGTCGAGCATGGCGGCGCGAAACCCGACGGACTGCACGTGATTATCCACGAAGTGCCGAGGGACTGCTGGGCGCGAGCCGGAGTCTTGGGCGTCGATCGCACGGAGGTGCCGCTTGAGCCTTGACCTCCTCGACATCCGCAAGACGGCGCTTGTCGTCGTCGACATGCAAAACGCTTTCTGTCACAAGGAGGGAACGCTCGGAATCTCCGGTGTGGATACCAATCACCTGAGCTCCATCGTGACTCCGCTGCGGGACTTGGTGAAGCGCTGCCGGGATGTCGACATGCCGGTGCTCTGGACGCTTCAGGAACACTTTCCGGTCGATCATCGCCGCGCCCGCAAGCGGCTGCCGTCGCACACCTCGAGACGCAAGCGGGTGTCGGCGCTGGTCGGGACGTGGGACGCTGAGATCATCGACGAATTAAAGGAGTTTGCCGACGACCCGACGTTCGTCATTCGCAAGCATCGATACGGCGCCTTCCACGAGACGCGCATGCACATCGTGCTCGAGATGCTCGGCGTGGATGCATTGCTCATTGCCGGGCTCACGGCGAATGCCTGTGTCGAGACGACTATCCGCGAGGCCTACCTGCGCGATTACGATGTCATCGGGGTGACGAATTGCATTTCGGGTGTAAACCCCACCTGGGAATCCACCGCCATGGAAGTCTGGCATCAGTATTTCGCAGAGACCTGTTTGGCGGCCGATGTATATGCGTGGATCGACCGGCAGCTCGCGCCCAAGCCGCTCGCGTTGCATCACGTGCTGCTGAAGGTGTGCGACTTCGAACGATCGAAGCGCTTCTATTTCGACCTTCTCGGCTTCTCGGAGCGGCCGAATGCCAAGCCTCTAGCGGACGGGCGCCCGTTCGTATCCACACGGGAGGGCCTGGGGATTACGGTGAGAGGTTCCGGTGATCAAGGGCAAGTGGACCATTTCGCTTTCGCAGTCCGCAACGTGGAGGCGTTAGCTCGGCAGCTCAAGGGGGCAGGGGTGGTATTTGATCGCGAGCTGGGCGAGGGTCCGTACGGTCGGGCGATTTATATCCGGGACCCGGACGGAAACATGTTGGAACTGTTCGAAACGGCGCTGAGCGGCACCTAACCGGGACCAGGACGGCGGGACGAGCAGGACAGGTTCTGCAGGCGCGCGACGATCGGACAGTGCTAGTCTATGCGACGCCCAAAATGTGGATGATGCATCGCCCAAGCGGGGCGGAATCATGGAGTACTGGCATGAAAACTAGGAATACTAAAACTTCCTCAGCGGCGGGAAACCGGCAAAAGACCGCTCGTCCGCTGAAGACCAAGGCGACGATGCAGACCCTTATCTATCAGGAGCTGCGCCGATCCCTGATGGCAGGCACCTTCATGCCGAGTGCCAAGGTGACACTGCGCAGTGTCTCGGCACAGATGGGCACGAGCGTCATGCCCGTCCGGGAGGCCATCAACCGCCTCATTGCCGAGCGGGCGCTCGAGGTCATCGGTGATCGTCAAGTCATCGTCCCGGTCATGACGTCCGAGAAGTTCGCCGAGATTGTCCATTGGCGGGTTCAGCTCGAGAGCGCGGCGGCGCGCGCGGCGTGCCGATACGTCACTCCCGAGATTATCGCCGATCTCGAGTCGGTCAATGCGCGGATGCTCGAGGCAGTGGAGCACGATCGACGTGAGGCGTTACTTCGCTTGAACCATGAATTTCATTTTCGAATCTACAACGCGGCGCGGTCTACCATTCTGCTGCCGATGATCGAAAGCCTCTGGCTGCAAGCTGGACCCTTCACGTATTTCTCCACTCCGTCGCCGAAAGCGCTGTGGAATGCCAAACATCATAAAGACATTATCAAAGCACTGAAGAGCGGCGACGAGGCGGCGGCGGCTGAAGCCATCAGTTCGGACATCCTCAACAGCGCAAAATTTCTAATGGCTTCGGGCCATTTTGCGAGACCACCCGTTCGCAATATCACGGATCTGGCCTTGGAAGAAAAAGCGGCGGGGCAAGGACTCAACGCGGCCGTGGACACCGGCGCATTACCTCCGCGAGAATCCGGATTGGCTGCGGATTATCCGCCTCCCAGATCGAAAAGGTCGCGCAAGCTAGTAAGAGAGCGCGGCTCGAGCATAAACGCTACTTCGTAGCGGACCTCCGCGCGGCGGAAGGCGACCCTCCTTCAATTGCCGGTACGCGCCCGCCCTTCATGGGACGCGGCAAGGGCGCGCCGCGCGCCCAGTCTCCCGTAGGTTTACGCGCCCGCGCCGCGCCTCAATATCGTGCGGCGCCGTGAGCGAGTCGCCCTCCTTTAGTGCTCGAAACTGCAGCTTCGCACGGTCGTTGCATTTGGTGTGATCACACGCTACGATCACAAAAATGATGCCAAGGACGGCTTGTGAGGATGCGTTCGAGGCGCCTGTTCGTTCAGGCCAAGCGGTGACAGCACTAGGGAGAGCAGCCATGTATTTGCTTCGAGACTATCGTCGGGTGCTCATGTTTTGCTGCGCATTTGCTGCGGCAGCCGGCACGCTCGGCAAAGCGCCGGCCGCCGAGAATCCCGACGCCGGTAGCAGCGGATTGCAAGAGATTGTCGTCACAGCGGAACGACGCACGGAGCGTCTACAAGACGTCCCTGTAAGCGTCGAAGTGTTCACGCAAGAGAAGCTCGAGGCGCAAGCGGTGCGAGGAATCGACGATCTCACCCGGCTGTCTCCCGGCGTCACATTTCTGCGCAACGGTGCCTATACGACCTCCAGCGGAGCGGCCTCTGACATCGCTATCCGAGGCATCGATTCCATTGCCGGCACCGCCACGACCGGACTCTACATCGACGACACGCCAATCCAAACGCGGCATATCAATATCACCTCGCAGAATCCGTACCCCGCTCTGTTCGATCTGGATCGTGTGGAGGTTCTGCGCGGCCCACAAGGGACTCTGTTCGGTGCCGGCGCCGAGGGCGGCGCCGTGCGGTTCATTTCGCCGGAACCGGGTCTCACCAATCCTTCGGGCTATTATCTATCGGAACTCTCCACAACCGCTTATGGCGATCCGAGCTACGCGGTCGGCGCCGCCGCCGGTGGGCCGATTGTCGATGATAAATTGGGCTTTCGCGTCAGCGCCTCGTTCCGGCACGATGGAGGCTGGGTGAGTCGTGTGGACTTCGCTACCGGCGACACCGTCGATCCGCGTTCGAATTATGAGGAAGTCAGCACGCTGCGAGGGGCGCTAACGTACGCGGTGACCGACAGCCTCTCGATCACAGGTTCCCTGTATTACCAGGACCAGTATCTCAACGACACGGGCTACTACTGGTTGGAATTGTCCGATCCAGCCGCCCATCGGTTCAGCAATGGTAATGCCATCCAGAGTCCCGACTCAGACAAGCTGAATCTGCCGGCCATCAAGCTCGCGTGGGACTTGGGAGCGATCAAGCTCGTGTCGAACACGTCGTATTTCTCCAGGGACCAATACTCTACGACCGACGCTACGATGTTGGATCGAGCAATCTATCTATTCAATGGGACTTACCCCAATTTTCCGTACCCGCCGCCGGGTGTCACGGCGCCCCAACAAAATTCCGACCGACAGAACAACTTCGTCCAGGAGATCCGGCTTGAGTCGGCCGCCGCCGATGCCCGATTGAATTGGGTCGCGGGGATCTTTTACACGCACGCCCGGGAAAACACTTCGGTGTCCGTTACCGATCCGTCGCTGCCTGGTGAGTATCAAGCCCTGTACGGCACCTCTTGGAACACCGCCGTTGGTCCGTTGTTGCCTGGAGGCTATCTCCTCAAGACTCCCTACGCATGGGCGCTCGACAGGCAGCTTGCCGGATTCGGCCAACTTGACTTCAGGCTCATCGATTCGCTCAAACTAACCGCCGGCGTGCGCGTCTCGAAGGCCGATAGCAGCGGCGCGCAATATTCGGCCGGCCCGGAAATAGGCCCGACCCCCGCTATCGCCTCGGGCTCGATCACCGAACACCCGGTCACCCCGAAGTTTGGGATTTCCTATCAACCGACCGGCGACCAGCTCTACTACGCGAGCGCCGCAAAGGGATACCGCATCGGCGGCGTCAACTCGCCGCTGAGCACTCTATGCGCCGGGGCTCTCGCGCAGCTCTCTTTGACGAGTGGTCCGACCACTTACAATTCGGATAGCCTGTGGAGCTACGAGATTGGCGCCAAGAATTCTCTGTTGGACCGCCGCCTGCAGATCAACACCAGCGCTTTCTATATCAACTGGTCCAACATTCAAAACAACGTCTATCTCCCGAGCTGCGGATTCAGCTTTACCGGCAATCTTGGGAAGGTAACGAGCAAAGGCGGGGATATCGATATTCTGGGACGCCCCATCGATTCGTTGAACCTGGAATTGACTGCGAGTTACACTGATGCGCGGTATGACGACTCGGTATACGCGGCACCCGGTGCGGCCACCGCGCTAGCCGGTAAGGGCGACTACCTGCCCGTCGCACCATGGACTGTCGTCGCGTCGGCTGAATATAAGATTCCTTTGCTGATCGCACACAGTCCCTACGTTCGAATCGATTACTCCGTCTCGGCGAAGTATAAGAGCCCGCAAGAATACCAGGACTCGACCACCATCTCGTACGATCCCGCTCCGTTCTACCAGACGCAAGCGACATCCTTGTCCGCTCGAACCGGTGTTCGCTGGAACGGGTTCGATGTGTCGTTGTTCGGCACCAATCTCGCCAACACGCATCCGGTGTTATTTGACTCGCGCTTTTACCCGCCCTTACCGCTATTCTTCGATACCACGTGGCGTCCACGAACGATAGGGGTGACGGCCACGTATCGGTACTAGGGGAAGATGGAAACGACTCAAGCAGCAGCTTCGACGGCCAAGGGGACTTCGCGGTCCTTTTCAGCGCCCTACGCGTGGTACGTCGCGGTTGTTTTTGCGCTGTTCTTTGCTCTTTCTTTCACTGATCGGCAGATCATCGGCGTGCTCGTGGAACCCATGAGAGCCGCGCTGATGCTGACGGACGTGCAGATCGGTCTCATCGGCGGTTTGAGCTTCGCGCTCTTTTTCGTGTCCTTCGGATTGCCAATAGGCCGGCTTTCGGACAGGTACAACCGGAAGCGGATGATCGTGGCCGGCATCATCATCTGGAGCGCGTCGACGGTACTTTGCGGGTTCGCGTCCGGGTTTTGGGAGCTCCTCGGGCTTCGCATGGGCGTCGGCCTCGGCGAGGCCACTCTTGCTCCCTGCGCCTATTCCATCCTTGCCGACATCTTTCCCCGAAACCGCCTCGGCACGGCGCTGAGCGTCTGCACGATGGCGGGTTCCTTGGGCATGGGTCTGGCCTATTCGGGCGGTGCAACGCTGTTGCATCTCGCCACCGCCGCCGCCAACGTCCACGGCGCGGTATCGCTGCCGCTGGTGGGCGATCTCGCTCCATGGCGCATCGTATTTCTGGGCGTCGGTTTTCCTGGGATCGTATTGAGCCTTCTGCTCTTCACAATTCAAGAACCGATCCGGCCGGCGGCGGGCGCGAGGGCTGCGGCGATCCCTCTGTCAGAGGTGATCGCCTACGTTCGGTCAAACTGGCGGACCTTCGTGCTGCACAACGTGGGCATGGGATTCATTTCGATCACCGGCTATACCGCTTCCTTTTGGGATATCGCATTCTTTGCGCGAACCTACGGTTGGCCTCCGGCAGAGAGCGGGCGTCTTTACGGGCTCATGGCGATGGCCGGATCCATCGTGGGTGCGCTCGCCGGGGGATGGGTGTCTGATTGGTTGACCAAGAGGCGCGGCCGAGACGCCAAGCTCCTCGTCCTGGCAGTCACCGCGGCGGTCTGTATTCCCATCCGGCTCATGTATCCGCTCATGCCGTCCCGAGAGCTTGCGATCGGTCTCGCGTCTGTGGCCCTTATGCTCGTCGCCGTACCGTATGGCGTCGCCGCCGCAGCCTTGCAGATCATGGTGCCGTCTCGCATGCGTGGGCAGCTGACAGCTCTGTATTTCTTCGTGCAGAGCTTGATCGGACTGGGCCTCGGCCCAACGATGGTTGGCGTGCTGACAGACCACCTCTTTCACAACCCACAGATGTTGCGTTACTCGCTGATCCTCGTGGGAGGTACGGCGCAGATCCTGGCCGCCAGCTTGTTTCTCTCGGCATTGCGGGTGTACCAAACGACGATCGTGAACGCATCGCTCGAGGACGGACGGTGGCGGGTCCGCCGCGCGTCTGGTGCCGTTACGTCATTGACGCAGGAGTGCGACTCACGGATTCCGCCGGTGGGCCATCAAAGCGAATTCCTCGAACAATAATTGGGCCGCCAATTGACTGGTATTCGTCGTGGGGTCGTACTGAGGCGCAACTTCGACCACGTCGGCGCCAATGACGTTCAAGCCGTGCAGCGCCCGCAACAACGCCAGCCCTTCGCGCGCTTCCAACCCACCAGCCTCCGGGGTGCCGGTGCCTGGCGCGAAGGCCGGGTCAAAGCCATCCACATCGACCGAGATGTAGATCGGCCCGTCGCCGACCACTTCCCTAGCGCGTGCAGCGACTGCGGTCACGCCCATCCGTGTGAAGTCCTCCATGTAGATAACCGTCATGCCGCTGACATGCGAGAATTCCCAAAACATGTTCGAGGAACCCCGAATGCCGATCTGAATCGTGCGCTCTGGGTCCAACACGCCGTCGAGTACGGCCAGACGAAACGGCCCTCCGTGATGGAATTTCGACCCGTCATACGCTCCCATGGTGTCGCAGTGAGCATCGATGTGAACGAGGCCGACCGGTTCCGTCTTGCCCAATGCCTTGAGAATCGGATAGGTGATGGAATGGTCGCCGCCGACCGATAATGGACGCACGCCTTGTGCCTTGAGGGCATCGTAATAGCGCTCGATGTCCTCTAGCGATTGCTCCAAACTGTAGCGGCTTCGAAAGGGAACATCGCCCACGTCCGCCGCGCGCACGGCGCCCTTCGGCACAACGCGGAACGTCGGATGATAGGGGCCGATGCGCTCGATGCTTCGAACGGAGCGCGGCCCGAATCGTGCGCCGGGACGATTCGAGACGCCCAAGTCCATGGGAACCCCGACCAGCGCGATGTCAAGACCAGCCGCGCTGGGTGCATAAGGGAGGTCGAGGAATGTGGGTACGCCTGAATAGGGCAGCGATCGCTTGCCCTCGACAGATTGCACCTGGCGGCCCGCCTCGGCTAACACCGGATCGTCGTTGTCAAACACGTCGCGATTGGCGTAACGTGCCCGCAACTCCGTTAGCTTGGCTTGGTCCATGCCGGTCCCCTCTTAGAGTGCGCAGACAGTATCGCAGGATTTTCAGGCCCGGAAATGGTCCGATGCCTCAAGCGCGTTCGGACCGGGGTGATCCTACCTTGTGATCACTTGTGAGGCAATTCGCGGCGATTCATCGTTCAAGCTGCCACCGAGCGCCAGGCCCACTGCGCCGATTCGGAACCACGCGCAAAAACGGATACCGATCGCTCTAATATCGGATTAACATCAGGCTCTGCATCCACTCAGCGTTTCGCATGGGGTTTTATGGGCAAAAATGACACGCACGACGATCATCATGCTCCTCCGGAGGACATCGTCATACGAGTCAAGGCACTCGAAAATCTTCTATTGGATAAGGGCCTCATTGATCTGAAGGCCATGGATGAGCTGATAGATCAGTACGAACACAAGATTGGACCCCATATTGGGGCCCGGGTCGTAGCAAAAGCGTGGGCCGATCAGTCCTTCAAAATGCGGTTACTGGCTGAAACCGATGCCGCTTTACTGGAAGTAGGTGCGCCGAAGAACCAAGGCGAACATATGGTGGCACTCGAGAACACTACCTCGGTTCACAACGTGGTGGTTTGCACCCTCTGTTCCTGCTATCCGTGGGGTGTGCTCGGGCTACCCCCCGTTTGGTACAAATCGGTGCCCTATCGCTCGCGAATCGTGAAAGATCCCCGTGATGTATTGAGCGAGTTCGGCTTCGTGGTGGATGCCAACAAGGAAGTGCGCGTATGGGATTCCACGGCCGAGCTGCGTTATATGGTCATACCCATGCGCCCGCCTGGGACCGCCGGTTGGTCGGAACAAAAGCTTGCCCAACTGGTATCACGCGATTCGATGATCGGAGTGAGCGAAGCGCTGCCGGCATCATTTGCCGCCGGGTCGAGTGTGCCATGAACGGCATTCATGATTGCGGCGGTATGGATGGGCTCGGGACAATGGTCCCGGAATCAGCCGAGCCCGTGTTCCATGCAGAGTGGGAGCGCCGTGTTTTCGGGTTGTTATGGGCTTTGGGATTCAACGGCTTTTGGAATCTAGACGAATTTCGTCACTCGATCGAGCGTATGCCGGCTACCGAGTACCTGCAAACGAGCTACTACGAACATTGGCTCCATGCCATGGAAACCCTGCTCGTCGAAAAGGGAATTGCCAGTGTGGATGACTTGTCGGCTGCCCGGGAGCGTGCCGCGCCGCCGGTCAAGGTGGCGAGCTCCGGTGCGCCGATGAACCTATCGGCCGTCGCAAATCTTATTGCCGACGGATTTCCATCGAAAATCGTGGATGGCCGCGCCGCGGCCTTCAAGGTCGGCGATCGCGTCACTACGAAAAATTTGAATCCCTTGGGGCACACTCGGCTGCCGAGGTATGCACGAGGCAAACACGGAGTTATCGAGCGAAATTATGGGGTCTTCCCATTTCCGGACAAGAATGCGCATGGTGGAAGCGCCGCCGAACACGTGTATTTGGTGCGCTTTTCGGCTCAGGAAATTTGGGGTAGTGAAGCATCTTCTAGGGACACCTTGCGGCTGGATCTTTGGGAATCGCACATGGAACTTCGCGGGTGATCGGGTATGGACATCATCGCTGAAAACGCTCTCGGAATTCCCTCCCTGTCCGTCGCTGTAGAGGCGACGTCATTTCCCGCACCGTGGGCCGCGCGGGCTTTCGCCATGACTCGTAGCCTTTCGATCGGCGGTCACTTTACCTGGGCTGAGTGGGCTCAAGCCTTGGGGCGGGAACTGCATTCACATCAGCTCTTATTCCAGAGCCAAATGTCCGACGACTTGGCTTACTATCGCTGCTGGGTGAACGCTCTCGAGTCGCTGCTGCAGGGCAAGGGCTTGCTGAATAGTTCCTCGCTTCAATCGGCGGCTAGCGCAGCGGTCGCCAATTGGCCTCACCCCGATCATCATGCTCACCTGCGGCCAATCGCCGTGAGTCCAGCTCGGATATAGTCACTCCGTAGCCGCATGAAGCAACCACTCGCGCAGCGCGCGGATCTTCGGCAGATGCGCCCGATGAGGCGGATACGCAAGATAATAAGCGATTCCTTGATCTAGCACGCATTCGAAGGGTGCGACCAGCACTCCGTCGCGGATGCTTTCCCGAATCAGGTTGAGGTCGCCGAGCGCCACGCCCTGGCCGCGGGTCGCTGCGGACAATGCGAGTTCTAGGGTATCGAAGGTCGGCCCGCGGCGCGCGGAGATAGCGGAAAAGCCCGCCGCATCGAGCCATCGTCCCCAGGCCGCCAGCGGGTCGCAGTGCAGGAGCCGCAGTGTTGCGAGGTCAGCCGGAGTGCGAAGCTTCTGTGCGAGAGCGGGGGAACAGACCGGAGTCAGAAGTTCCGGCATCAACCGCGTGACCTCGACGCTGGGCCAATCGCCCCGCCCTTGGACGATGGCTGCATCGATGTCGTTGTCTTCGAAGCGCGGTTGCCATGCATCGTAGGTGGTGATGCGTACATCCACGTCGGTCAGGGGGCCGCGCAGCGATGGCAAGAGCGGCAGAAACCAGCGTGTTGCCAGCGTAGGCGGCATGCGCAGCGTCAATACTTGGCTCGCGTTGCGCACGCCGTCGCACACTTTTGCGAGCCGCCCAAAAACCTCATCGGCGACCGGGAGGATAGCTTCGCCATCACTCGTGAGCCGCAAGCCTCCTTTGTGCCGCACGAACAATGTGGCGCCCAAGGATCGCTCGAGTTGCTGCACCCGGCGGCTGACCGTACTTTGCGTGATTTTGAGTTCACGAGCGGCGCCACTGAAGCTCCCGGCGCGGGCGGCGATAGCGAAGACTTCGATGGCAAGCAGGTGCGGAATGCGGCGATAAAAGCCGGGAGCGCTCGACGTATGTTCCATACGCATAGATACCATGAAAAAGTATTGGGTTTTCGTCTGAATCTCAAGCGGGTATAAAAACAATTCCATCGAAGATTCGACGGGATCCGACCGATATGCACATCCGCCGCATTACCGCTACACCGATCAACCTGCCGCTCGAGGCGCCCTATATGTGGGCTTTCGGCGAACTGCCCGGATTCTCCGTAACCATCGTCGAGGTCGAAACCGACGACGGCCTGGTGGGTCTGGGTGAGGCGCCCACCTGGCAGGCGGCATCTGTGATCCGTGATCAGCTTGCCGGGCCGTTGATCGGCCAGGACGCCTTGGATATCGCCGGTGCGGAATTCCGGTGTCTACCTTTCTTCACGGGCGTGCAGAGCATCAATGATCCAACCCGGATCGCGGCGTTCGGGGCTATCGAGATGGCACTATGGGATCTGCGTGGCAAGCTTTGGAGGCAGCCTCTCTACCAGCTGTTGGGCGGCGCGGTACGCAAGGACATTCCGTTCACCGACTATTTTTCGCTGCGCGGTAACGGCGCCACGGTGCGCGGAGAACGCAGCCCCGAAGAGGTCGCTGACTATTGTGTGGGTCTCCACGAGACCTACGGGACGACATATTTCGAGGGCAAGTTTTCGACCGCCGACCCCAAGGTCTCGCTGCGCATGGTCGAACTCATCCGCGCGCGTCTCGGCGACGATGTCATGATTCGCCTCGATTCGAATCAGGCCTATTCGCTGGCAACCGCCCGCCGTCTTGCCCGGCCGCTCGAGGATCTCGGGGTGCGCAACTGGGAGGACCCCGTGCCGACCCTGGCGGAGATGCAGGAACTGCGCCGCCACTGTTCGATACCTTTCTCGACCCACGACACCAACATCGCTCATGCCATGGTGCATAAGATCCCCGACGCGATCTGCAGCAGTCCGGCGATCCTGGGCGGTATCGGGCGGCTCATTCGCTTCGTCGGCGCATGTGAACACGCGGGCATCGATTTCTGGTGTTACAGCGGCGATAGCGGCGTCGGTGGCGCGGCTTATTTGCATCTATGCGCGGCGCTCGGCTGGATTCGCGAGCCGAATCAATCGCTGTACCGCATGCAGTCGATCGACGTGGTGGAGAATGGACCGTTTTGCCCCAGGAACAATGTGATCGCCGTACCGGAGCGGCACGGTCTGGGCGTCACCCTCGACCAAGATCGGCTCAGGCATTGTCACGGCGACTTTCTCGAGAGAGGTCCCATGAATAAGTATCACGACCCGGAGCATTCCGGTACCTTCCGGCGCCTGCCGTTGGCCTGATGACGACAGTCGCCGTCGAGCACATGGATTCCCTAACCCCCAATGACACCGATTGAGGCCGGTGCCGTGTATGGCGCTCCGACGCTAAGCGGCGTAGCGCCGTTTCGCCGGCCACGCATCCGCTGGCGGATATTCATGATGTTGGTGGGCTTTGCCGCCGTCGTTTACTTCCAACAGCGCAGCCTCACCATCGCTGCCGAGCGCATCATGCCGGAGCTCTCGCTCAGTCAAATGCAAATCGGGCTGCTGCAGTGGGCATTCGTTCTCAGCTACGGAGCCTTGCAGTTCCCCGGCGGGGTGTTCGGACAGCGCTTGGGCGCGCGTCGTGCCCTCACCGCGATGATGCTCGTAGCGGTCGGTGCGACGTTGGCGGTGCCTTTGGCGCCCGGCTTGCTGTCGGGCGTGGGATTGTTCGCAGTGCTCTTCGGAACGCAATTCCTGCTGGGCGCGTCGCATGCGGCGTTCTTTCCGGTGTGCGCCGGGGTAATGGAATCCTGGCTTCCGCCCTATCGGTGGGGTTTCGCGCAGGGGGTTCATACGTTCGGGTGCCAGGTCGGCGCGGCGATCGCGCCGCCGCTGCTCGTATTGCTGATGCAGGCCTTTGGCTGGCAGCGCGCTCTGTTTTGGTCGGCACTACCGGCGCTCGGCTTGATCGCGCTTTGGGCTTGGTACGGGCGCAATACCCCGCGAGAACATCCGTCGGTTTCGGCACTCGAGCTCGCCGAGTTAGGCGAGGCCAGCATTCCGCCAACGGACTCGAGCATCAGCGCCAAACGCGTCGCCCGGATTCTCGTGAATCGGGACATAGCATTCGTGACGCTGTCGTATGTATGCCTCAACTACGTATTCTACCTGCTCTCCAATTGGTCGTTCCTCTACTTAGTCGAGGAGCGGCACTTCACGGCTCTCGAAAGCGGACTGCTGGCAAGCTTGCCGCCGCTGGGTGCGGCGCTTGGTGCGGGCATGGGGGGCGGCCTCACGGATCGGCTGTGCGAGCGCTTCGGCGTGAAATGGGGATATCGACTTCTGCCCATGGTTGCGATGCCGATCGCCGGAGTGCTGCTGCTCGCCGCAATCTACAGCGCCAACCCTTACGTGGCGGTCGCCGCGCTCACTCTCAGCTTCACGGCCGTGGAGACCAACGAAGGTGCGTACTGGGCGGGGACCATGCGCATTGCGCAGGCTGACACCATGGCAGCGACCGGCGTCATGAATACCGGCGGCAATCTGGGTGGTGTGATCGGGATTCCCATCGTGGCCTATCTCTCGGGTCATCATGCCTGGAATACTGCCTTCATCGTCGGCTTCGCATTCGCGGTGTCGACCGCTCTCGCCTGGCTCGGCGTCGATGCGTCGCGTCCGCTGACGATCGCGTCGGACGACGTGCACGCATGACACACACGCTCGCATACCGTTACTCCCGAAACCCCAATCTCGTGTAGTGTGCGCGCTATCCGGGCGTGGCAGGCCCTTGGCGTTCATAATGTCAAGATCACTGCGCCCGGACACGCAAGGAAGCGCCATGAGCGAGACATGCCCGAAATGCAAATACGTGAGGACTGCCGCTGATCAGGCGCCAGGCTGGCAATGTCCATCGTGCGGCGTTGCCTACCTCAAGGTACAAGTGCCTGAAACGAACGTCACCGCGACGCCGGCGCGCGTCCTCAGCCCGGGCGCCGATCACTCAGGGTCCGATGCAGGCGCTCGCAGCATGCTGCCGTTCGCTCTGGGCGGCGTTCTTCTGATTGCCGTCGGGGTGACTGCGGTGTATCGCTCTTTTAGAGCGGTGCCGCCGGCACTGATCGGCGCAGCCAACACTCAGCGGATCGCAGATACGTCGATCGCCTCATCGGTCACGGCACAGACCGCACAGACCGGCGTCGATACGTCGGTGCGGCTGGCCTGCGGCGAGAAAACCTACCGGTTGAGCAACGATAAAATCGATGATGATATCCAGGTGGCTTGCGAGCAGGCGAAAAGGTTGCTCGCGGCGGTGCAAGCCTATCAAGGAGCGACGGTGCATTACAGTTGCAAGGACAGCGATGGACATATTCGGGAAGCTCGGACAGTTCCGAAGTACCTGGTCGACGACTACACGCGGAACTGTCAGGAATACGTCGTGGCCGAGGGAGCCATTCGAAGCGGTACCCAGGACCGATCCCTCAATCGCAGTGCCGCGTTTGCGGCGCAGCGGACCGCGATCAAGAAGTTCACCGATAGGAGCAGTGAGATCGGCCTTCGCGGCGCTGCTGATGCCAACGAGTTGTACCAGCAGCAAACCACCAATGAGGCGCATCTGAACAAGCTGATCAAGCGCGCCGGCGGATCGATCGATATCCCCGGGTAGGCGTTGCCGGGGTTTGGTCATGACCCAGAATACGCCTTCCGGGGCAGGCCGCAGCCCGTTCGCGAGAACGAGCCACGGCCGGCTCCCGGCCTGCACCGAATCAGCTACTTGGTCTTCGCTTTCTTAGCCGCCGCTGCGGCCGTGGCCGAGGGAAGCGCGAAGGCGATCACCGCGTCACCCAGTTCAAAACTCGAGCCCGGGTTGCCGCCAAAGCCGTAGACGACATACTCGACGCCGTTGACCTCATAAATGGCGGCAGAGGCATTTCCGCCGCCCGCTTTCGGCACCGTCGCCGCGTCGAAGACCCAGAGGATCTCACCCGTCGCCGCCGACGCCGCATAGAAGAGCCCGGTGCCGTCGCCGAAGAAGACCAGGTCGCCAGCTACCGACACGCCCGAGCCGGGTGCAGTAGTCGTTATGGGTATCGTCCATGAGACCTTCCCGGTAACAGTGTTTACCGCTCCGTAAACGCCGTGATTCACGCCTGGTGTAGCGAGGAATTGAACCCCACCCGCATCGAGTATGCTGATGATATTACCCGTAGCCGCCGCCGCCGCTATTGCCGGGCTCGTCGAGATTGCGATATTGCTCGCACTGTATTTGGCATGGGAGTAGATCATGTTCGTTCGTGGGCTGTAAGCCGCCGGAGGCCATTCCATTCCGCCGGAGTCGAATGGTTGGAACACCATTGGCGTTGGCCCTGGCGTAGTCCACATCGGAGCAGCGGTGTAGCCGGCTGGGAGCGGTTCCACTTGGTGCTCGGTGATGGATTCAATCGAGGATACCGGTTGGGTCGGCCACGGGTTCTGCCATGCCGCGTTTGCCGCCGTCGGGGGGACCGGCACTTCATCGTACGCCCAGAGCGATTCGCCGCTGGCCCGGTCGAGGATCCACATGTATCCCGTCTTTGAAGTGTGCTCAATGGCCGGAATACCATTCCAGCTGAGTAGCACCGTCGGTTGCGGGCCGTCAAAGTCCCAGAGATCGTGGTGGGTCTCTTGGAAAAACCACTGCAATTCCCCGCTCGTTGCGTCGAGCGCTACGATGCTGGACGCGTAGAGGTTCGTTCCCGCGCGATCGCCGCCCCAAAATGTGTTGTCGGCGTTGCCGGTGCTGAAGTACACCATGTTGAGGGCCGGATCGAAGGTCGGGGTTCCCCAAATCGACGCTCCACCGTGCTGCCAACTGGTACCGGCCCACGTGGCGGGATCCGTGGTGAAGAAACGCCACAGGAGCTTGCCCGTGGCCGGGGCGTAGGCGTCCAAATGTCCGCGCACCCCGAATTCGGCGCCTGAAACGCCAACAATGACCTCAGGCACTGTTCCCTCACTGGCGGAGATGAACTGCGGAGCGAGGGTCATGGTCGCGCCGTTGGACGCGGTGTCGACGCTTACTTTCCAGACGACCGCACCGGTCTTTGCATTCAGGGCCACCAACATCCCGTCGAGCCGCGCGTCGAAAACCATCCCGTCGCCATAGCCTACTCCCCGATTGTCGTTGTTGCAGCACACGGGGAGTGTGGAGATCTTAGGCATGTCGGTGGGTGCGTAATGCCAGATTTGCACCCCTGTCGTGGGGTTCAACGCAAATACATCGTCGTCGCCCGTGGTAACAAACATCATGCCGTCGACCACGAGTGGGGTCATTTCCATTGACATGTTCGGGTCACTGATACCGGTGTGGAAAGTCCACGCTGGTTTCAGCTGCGAGACATTGGAAGGAGTGATCTGGTCGATGTCCGCATATCGTGAGTTATAAAGATCAGCTCCGTTGTATGGCCAGTTGAGAGTCTGGGCGAACAACGGGTGGACGAGGAAGGCGCTACAGAGCAATGCAATAGCGCACTTCGACATCGACATCAGGAAATTAAGTTGAGTTGAGCCAACCGGTGATTGGTTTCGCATCTATATTCTCCCCTCTTGTGTTTTGCGATACTCGCTCGAGCGATTCGCTTGTTCGTTCCGGATCCATGAAAGCTCGATGCCGGCGAATCTTACTCCTTTTTTCGGTAATTACTCCCACGCCAGGCTACCGTGCACGGCTGCCTAAGCGCACGCCGCGGAGGGCAGCGTGCCCAGGCGGCCGTTGTTGCGGTGCATCTTCGAATGAATGGCTAATGGCCGCCGCAGGGCCTAATCGACTCGGATCCTGTCTCCCCCCCGTTTCAACTGCTTTGCCGGCGCAGCAGTATCTCTTCGTGATCGAATTCGCCGAGTAGGGTTCGCATGACGGTATCGCCGATCTCGTTTCGGTCGCGCATGGCTATCACTGTCTCGCGTTGCGCGGCGATCACGTCCAGGCGCAATTGCGTCAAGGAGGAAGTCGAATGGTTGGGTTGCGCCGCGCGAAGCGCGATCATTCGACGCAACTCAACCACTAATTGCGGGTCGCCCCCTGCGGCCTCTAATCGATCGAGTGCACTGGCGCCGGCGTTCGCGCTGGCGCCCCTTGCCTGCGTCAGCTCCTGATCTTCCGTGTCGTCGCCCTCGATACGCAGTAACCGAATGAGCGGCGATAATGTGAAGCCTTGAACCACGAGAGTGACTAAGATCACCACGAATGTAATGAAGATGATGGCATTGCGGCCCGGCATGGGGGATCCGCCGGATACCGCAAACGGCAGCGCCAGCGCGATGATCAGCGAATCTCCGCCGCGGATCCCGGCCCAGCCTGTGAATAGCAGATGGCGCCACGGCGGATTGCGTGACTTATCGGATCCGCGGAGCCTTTCGAGCCAACGAGGCAGGTACGCGCCGGGAAACACCAGCACCACACGTGTGACGATCATCGCCGCGACTACGGCGAGCGAGACGACGATAAGTTTGCCGAGTGTCCCTGGTTCGAGCGCGTGCACCACGTCCGGAAGCTGCAGCCCAATGAGAATGAAGATCAGCCCCTCGAGAATGAAAGTGAGCATTTCCCACATCGCGGTCCCCTGAAGCCGCGTCTGCGCCGTAAGCACGCGCGGACCCTTACGCCCGAAGTAAAGGCCCATCGCTACCACGGCGAGCACGCCGGAACAACCGAGCGCGTTGGCGGGAATGTAAGCGATAAAGGGGCTGAGCAGCGAGATAGTGTTCTCGACGAGGCTCGAGCGCGCCATACGCAGGCGCAACCAACCCACACACCATCCGGTTGCGAGGCCAATCGCGATTCCGCCGGCGCCCGTCAATAGGAGATCGGCACCCGCGCGAGGTATCGAAAATGTGCCGGATACGACGGCGGCGAGAGCCATCTGGTATGCGACCAGCGCCGTCGCATCGTTCACGAGGCTCTCTCCCTCTAGAATGACAAGCATGTCGCGAGGCAGCTTTAGTCTACGGGTGCTGGCGATCACGGCGACGGCATCAGGCGGCGAGACTATGGCGCCCAACACAAAACAAGCCGCCAATGGAAGCTCAGGGAGCAGCGCGTGCGTCGTCCGAGCGACGACGCCCATCGTCGCGAGTACGAGTGCGACCGCAAGGAGAGTGATGGCGCGCAGATTGCGCCTCAAATCGCGAAGGGACGTTCTAACGGATGCCCAAAATAAGAGTGGAGGTATGAAAACGAGGAAGACGGTGTCCGGATCCAGCGCTAGGCGTGGCAATCCAGGGGTCAACGCGACGCCTAAACCGCCCAAGACCAGCAGGGTCGGCAGGGGAATGCCGGTCCGATCGGCAAGTAAGCGCAACCCGGCGACCACGCCGAACAACAAAAGTATGAGCGTTATGGCCGACATTTGCAGTAATCCGTCAGGGCGGCGCGGTCACGCGAGCCGTCACGAATTCGCAAGGGGTCCATCAGGCCGACGCTTCGCCACTTTGATGCCCGCAAGTGTTTCTGCTTTCTTGTTTGCCTTTTATCACTATATATCAGTAAAACTTATAGGTGGCACCTACCATGAAGAACCGTCCCACGGCGCCTTCCTGATAAAACGACCCGTCGTACGCTAGTCCGCCCCCACCGCCGTAGGTGTTGAGGTCCACAGGCGGCAGATTGTTCGCGAGGTTCAGGATCGACCCGTGCACGCTCAGGTGATCGTCAACCGCGTACTGTGCATAGAGGTTGGTCTCGTAGTAGCGCTGCACCGTGCAGTAGGGGTACCACGCCGCCGGGGGAGCGCCGGTGAAACTTCCGGTATAGCGTGGCGCGTACGCCGTCGGTCCGTAGAACGCAAGTGTCGTGGCACAGTTAACCAACCCGGAGGAAGGATCGGTAATCTCCATCGGTCCGATCCAGTTCTCGGTGATCGTCACGGAGCCGGAACCTTTTGACCAGGTGAGGGAGAGCTGCGCCCGATCCTTCGGGTTCCCCGTGTCACCCGAGATGCCGGCCGGACCGTGGGTGCCAGCCAGGTCGTAGGTAGTACCGCCTACCGTCAGGTTGTACTCGATGACGTGGGTATAGCTGAGCTCGGCCTTGATGTCGCCCCAGGAGCCGAGATCGAAGTGCGAGCGCATATCGACATCAATGCCCTCGGTCTGCGTGGTGCCCGCATTCACGTACGGGTAGGTATTGAAATCGATGAGCCCCACGGGCGTCGGCACATTACGGGTCACGCAAGTCCCACCGGGCGTCGTCGGTGGCGCGACGCATACCGGCAGGATTGCCCCGGGCGCGCCGCGCGTGATGCTGGTGTAAGCGTTCAAGCCGCCAGCCTCGAACTGCGAGATGATGTCATTGGTGAGCCGGATGCTGTACCAGTCTACCGAGACATTGAAGTTCTTCGACGGCTCCAGAATGAATCCCAATGTCTCGTTCAGTGATTTTACCGCCTTGAGATTCGGGTTCGAGGGTTGATATCCGACGACCGGGAACGAGCATTCGGCGTTGTACGAGCCGATCGCGTTGACCCCGTTCTTGCAGAGCACAGGATCCTGGAACCCCGCCGCCCCGAACGTCGTACCGGAGAGGCCGGCCTCAGAGGTTGAGGGAGCGCGAAAGCCTCGACCCCAGGTTCCGCGCACCGTTAGCATATCCACGGGCGACCATTTGAGGCCGAGCTTCGGCGTCACCGAGCTGCCGTAAGAATTGTAGTGATCGAAGCGGCCGGCGGCATCGATCTCGAGGCTCTTGAAGGCTGTGCCGTCGAGCTCGACGAACGCCGCATTGTCGTCTTGCTCGCCGATGGTGAAGGCGGGGACGCCCGTTTGCACGCCCGTGACCTGCGTGGGAATCGAGGCGCCGGGATTCGCGTTGGTCGTCTTACGGATGTACTGGTAGCCTACGCCCATCGCAAGCCGCCCGTCCGGCAGATCCAACAGCTTGCGGCTGCCGTGAAGATCGGCCACGTTGAGCTCGCTCGATGGATGGAATTCGTCGGGCGGTGCAAAGAGCGCGGGGCCGTTGGTGGAAACGCCCGGTATATAGGAGCCGTTGGCGATGTCGGCGTTGAGGATCCCAGGCTCGATGTAGCCGGTTTGAACATACGAAGTGCTCGAGTACATCTCGCCTGCGTCGGCAGTCACATCCCAGCCGGCGAGTTTGCCTTGCAGGTCGAGCATCAAGCGATAAGTGACCGTATCGGTATGTGTGTTGATCGGTCCCACGTCCCCGAAGGAGTAAATCAGCGGCGCCGGCTCATGATACGGATTGCCGAGGGAGCCCACCGGCACAGTGGTGATCGGGTAGGTGATTGAGTGCGGCGGCGTATAGGGGCCGAACCCCGTCGCAGTCACGCCGTTCTGCGCGTAGCCCGTGTCCATGCAGCAATCGTTGCCCGGTGGAAATGGCGGCCCAACCTGGTCTGCCACGCTGTCGAACACGGAGCCGGTCACGACGAAGGTCCAGCCATCGGGCAATTTTTGCGTGAACTTCGCGAGAATGTCCGCCTGCTCCGTCGGTGGCTGAATCTGCCCCGGAAAGGCAAAGGTGCACTTGTCCGCCGCCTGCAACGCAGCCGTACATCCCGGCAAGTAATACGTCCCCGGCAACTTCGCGTCGGCTACGTCGCTCGTGTTGAAGCCGCTGGTGTACGGGTTGAGAAGGTATCCGGTGAGGCTGCGCGGATAGCCACCGAGACTCGGGCTTCCGGGCGCGCCCAGCTCGGTATTCACGCCGTACGGCAGACTCGACCAATTGAGCTGGGTGAAAGCCGCCGCCCGACTCGCCGAAGAAATCTCATCGACGTGCCGCAGGTCGATCGCGACGTAGAAGTTGTGACCGTCGGCATCGAGATCGCCCAAGCCGGCGATCGCCGCGATATGCTTGGTGGTTCCATCGCCGTGCTGCGTCGTGCCGGCCTCCGCGGTGATCTTGAGCCCGGTGAAAGACTTCTTGAGGCGAATATTCACCACACCCGCGATCGCATCCGCGCCATAGGTCGCGCTCGCGTTGTCTTTCAGTACCTCGATCGTATCCACGGCGTCGATCGGGATGGCGCTCACATCAACGAAGCTGCGCTGGTTGTCGTCGTTCAGCGGATACGCCACCATGCGCTCGCTGTCGATGAGTGTCAGGGTCGCGCCGACGGTGAGGCCGCGCAGCGCGACGCCCGAGGCACCTGCGGCGAAGGCCTGGCCAAACGACTGGCTGAGCGCGCCCTGACCATTTGCCGGCAAATTGCGCAGCACGTCCGTGATTGACGAATAGCCCGACTCGGTGATGTCGGTCGAGGTGATCACCTGCACCGGGCTCGGTAGCTCGGTGTCGGTGCGCCGGATGAGGGATCCAGTGACGACGATCTCCTGCAGGTCGACGTCGGCGGTGGCGCCCGCCGCCAGCGAGGGATTCTGTGCGCCCGCCGGCATGCTCACTCCCAGCGCAACCACGGCGCTGCACAGTGCAAGCCTCGCCAGATCTCTAACCCTAATTGGATTTGGCTTCATCACCTTACCTTCCCTGCGCCGCTCTGGTCGCGCGGACGATAGCCGCCCGGCAACGGGTTAGAACGAAAATGGGATGAATGCTGCCGGCAGCGTGACGAACGGCGCTGGCTAATGGACGAACGGAACCGTTATCGCTGGTTGTGACACGTGCCTTGGGCGAGCCGGCGACTCATTTCTCGATAGTCTGAACGTAGGGGCCGAGGGTCCCATCGGACCATTTGGGCGCGACCATGAAGAAGGTTGTGATCGGCTCCGCCTCACTGGTGTTTGCGAAGATCGGTCCGCCACGTACATTGGCGCCCCACTTCGAGTCCTCCGTGGCGGGCACGAAAAACATGACATGAGGGTACCAATGAGCCTCTACTCCCGGCGTCGGATCGCTTATGTACTGGTCTTTGGACATCATGAAAGCGACGGATTGTGGAGCAGGTGGGCCGAATTCATGCGCCGTCCAGGCCGCCTTCGTCCGAGCCGCCATCTCCTCCTTGGAGACTCCCGCGAGCACCCATTGGGCACGCTTGAGATAAATCGGAAGCACCGAATTCACCGCGGCCGCGTTCCAGCATTGGGGTGTGCGGACATTCTGATTCCAGAACTCCGGGTCCCCGAAGTCCTTCTCCCAGGATCTGCCCACGTAACACACGAAGCCATTGTTACCGTGGACCGCCGTCTCGAAGCCGTGGACACCGAGCACCAAGATCTCCGCTTTGTCGGAGATCCCAGCAGGAGCTGCGCTACGCGCCAATACGATCTCTGCAGCCTGGCTCGCCGGCAAGTACTGCTTGAGGGGCGCCCTGTCCGGATAGGGATCCCTGCCGGCACCTGCCAGGAGCGGGCTGATCACGCCTAGGCACAAGGCCAAGATGAGCGGAGATATCTGCTTGCCCATGGTACGTCCCCTTGATAAAGCCATCCGAGTTGCCGATGGTTCCGGATTGCTACTGATACGATGAGGAAATCGATGGATCGAACAGCCAGGTGACCGTGCGGGTCCGAATGGATCCGGCCCGTGCACTGCCGCGCAGGTGCGGGACTCGCCAGAAAAGCTTGCTGTCCCGTCGCACAAGGTGGCCGCGCACATGGTGAAGCCTGCGTGGGCGTCGAGTTGGCCCTGAACCGCTGCAACACTCAGATTTGTACTCGCGCAGAACTAGTGGGGCAAAGACCTCGATTTGTTCGAGAAGCGCCGCCTTTCCGCACTTTGCCCGTGCTCTGTTGAGACGCTCGAGCATCAGGGGGCGCCGCGGCAGGCCTGGACGAGTGGCCAGGAGTAAAAAGAAGGCCAGCAACACAGGTATATCGATCGCTATCGTACCTAGTGCGTGATGGAAGAGGGCAGTGGCCTGGGCAGACGTCAACCGTGCCGCCTCGTAGTAATCGTACCAGGAGCGCTCGAACCGGAATCGAAAGCAGCGGCGCAAAATATCTGCCTTCCCGGCAGCATTATCCGATACGCTAATTGAAGATCGTTGCTGCCGGTCGAAGACTTGAGGCTCCTCACCCTCTCGTATATCAAAATCGAAGTAAGCTTCCATACTGCTGGAAAGTACATTTAATTCAGATTCGCCCCCTGCCCAGAACGTTCTCAATACGCCGCGGCGCCCTTGGGTATTCGACTGGACGAACACACCCCGGCGGCCCGAGCCGGTCGAGTTGACCGAATTTTTGAACCCGTAACGTGCCAGCTCGCTTCGCCAGGGTGCCTCAGCCCATTCGACCCATACGCGCTCTGCCGGCACATGCAAAAGGTCTCTACAAGCGAGGGTACTTGCTCCTTTCGAATAGGCGAGGGCCGTGCATAAACGCGTCAGCTCATCACTCAGGACATATCGCGTCGCACATCTTTCGATGTCTTTGGAGAATGAAGCCGCGTTGTTCAAATGAGTTATACACCCGTCTTTCGTGTTCTGAACGATGAAAGGCGTCCGACATTGCGCAATACGATCTGCCAATCTCATCCTTCGAAATTAGCAGCGCCGTAATCGGGCGGCGCCACTTTGGTATAAATCGAGCTGTCATCGTGATCAACCCATGCATTTCCGAGATAGATGCCCTGGGTCTCTAGGACGCAGTACCTCGGTAGCGCTTCGACAAGGGCGGCAGCGGGATGATGCGCAAAATCGAACTGCGGTAGGCAGCGCTCGAATGTAGGCAAACACCGGAGGTCAGAGTCAAGGCAAATGTTCCATGACCCGCTACTTCGGCGTACGACACCGCGGCGGCATTCACCAGTAGTGAACGCTCGATGCGAATAAAGCCCAACTCTGCAAGTCGTGTCGATAAGCGTTTGATCGAATCTCGGCTGAGGTACTCCACCTTCCCGGCGCGCAGGGTTACGTAGTTGCCGTCCGCCTCGATGTAGTCGATTGAACGCGGATCGAGTGGGTACAGTCGCCGTTGTCGCTCACCTACTATAAACCGGGGTAAAGCCGGCACAGTGCAACCGAGGTCCGAAGACTTGGATGTAAAAGGACGGTACCCGGGTGACCCGCAATCAAATCGACGACGAGCCCGAGCCATTGCCAAATCGAATCGCTCGGAAGTCACCGGCGTCACCAAGTAGTCCGTTGCACCTTCCGTGAATGCTCTGATCGCGTGATCCGCGCACGGCGAAACCATGATGCCCAAGGGATGCATGCCAGCCCCCATCGCTCGCAAGAGCGCGAAGCCCGACATATCCGGCAACTCGAGATCCAGAAGCATGATGTCCGGGTCAAGCCTACCCGCGGCGTCAATAGCGCCCATGCCGCAGTCGGCCTCGCCGACCACTTCTACGTCGTTGCTGCGCTCACAGAGTCGGATCAGGCTGTCTCGCGCAGGGGCTTGCTCATCGACGATCAATATCTTCACGTGTGTTCTCAGACGCGCTTACGTAAAGGACTGCGTTTCCCACGGCGAAAAGCGCTTCCAGCTTGTCGAGGGCGCCCGTCCAGCCCCCTTCATGGCCGCGGCACGTTTCCTCGTCGTGCAGTTGCGAATGAACGAGGGTGAGTTCAGTGCCTTCCGGAATGGCTTTGAGCGTGATCTCGAGCCGCGACTCGCCGGGGTCTTCCTCGCCGCCTTTCCAGCGCCAGCTCATGACGACCCGCTCCGGCCGGACGATTTCGAGGAACGCGCCGCCGCACTCGTGCTCGGTATTGTCGAGCATACGGAAGCGCGCCCGAAATAAGCCGCCGACGCGCGGATTCGCCTCCGCCTGGAGTACCGGTCCCGAGTCGCAACCCCACCATTGCGCGATTCCCTCGGCGGTCGTGACAGCATCGAAGACGATCTGCGGCCGCGCTTTAATTCGGCGCACCAGCGTGAGGCTCGTCATCGATCCTTCCTTCGCGCTGCCCCGCATTCGCCAAGAGAGCGAGATGCTTCATCCGCCTCGAAGGCACGGCCGAGCTGTTCTTGACAGTTCACCATTAGGGAAAGTATTAGCCACGAACCGCCGACCTGTCAAGCGCTGGTCGGAGGCACTGTGGTTTCGGGAACAATCGGGATGAAACTCGCACATCGTCGATGGCTTGCTCAGCGTAGCGATGCGTATCGGTTTCCTTACGCGGCATAGGACAGGGTTCGCGTGACGCGCCGTTTCGTCCAATTGCCGGCAGCCTTCATCACGCCGTCGGCGGCATTCATACCATTTTCATTCTCATCCGTTGGCGGGCGGCTATTGTCCACCGCAGCAGAGCGGCGTTCGTTTGTATTGCATGTCGCGACAACACAACGGGAAGCTTCTCGCTTGCAAGCACGCTGCTACCTATAAAGCACTTCGAGGGAGAGAAATAATGAGACTGCGGAAACGAATTGGCGTTAGATCGCTTGTGAACTGCTTCGCGAATATCTTGTTGGCGTGCGTATGCATCGCGGCCATGGAAATGCCCGCCATGGCGCAGCAGGCACCCGCGACAACCGCTGCGACGGAGCCGGTGCTGGAAGAGGTCATCGTCACCGGGTCGCGCATTCCGGTGCCGGCAAACATCACCGCCACCAGCCCGATCACGGTGGTGACCGGCGAGGACATCAAACTCTCCGGTTACACCGACACCATAGACATGCTGAACTCGTTGCCGCAAAACAGCATCAATGCAGGTAACGACTCTGGGAATCAGTCAAGTCCCTTGACCGCCACAGGTGGCTTCGCGACCGTCGACCTACGGGGACTCGGTCCTCAACGAACCTTGGTGCTCGTCAACGGCCGGCGCTTGGGCGTCGGTGATCCGAGCACGACGAACTCCAACCCCGCGCCCGACATCGACCAGATTCCGTCCCAATTGGTGGAGCGGATCGATGTGGTGACTGGCGGCGCCTCGGCCACCTACGGGTCCGATGCAATCGCCGGCGTCGTCAATTTCATCATGAAGAAAGACTTTCAGGGTATCCAGGTCGACGGTCAGTATGGGTTCAACCAACACGATCAACACAACGGCTACATTGAGGACTTGCTGTCACACGACGATCCCGTGACGGGGTTCACCGCGGTCACGCCGCCCACGGGCAGCATCAGGGATGGGAACAAGCACGATCTCTCCATCATCATGGGCTCGAACTTCGCGGACGGAAACGGCAATGTGACGGGCTATTTTGTCTATCACGATCAAGCGCCGATTCCTGGTTCGGCGCGCGACTTCTCGGATTGCGAGCTTGTGTCGAACTCGCTGTACGGCGGTCGTCCCATCACCAACGGCGTCGAGTGCGTCGGTAGCTCGAACTCGAACATATTCATACCGAGCAAGGGCGCCCCGGGCTTCGGCAACTCCTTTACGGTGGTCGGGAACCAGTTCTTGCCTTGGCCGCAAGCCGGGTCGAGTCCACCGGGCGTATTCAATTTCAACGGCTATGAGTACCTGCAGCGGGACGACAAACGCTACAATGCCGGTTTTTACGCGCATGATGACCTGAGCGAAAATATCAAGCCGTATCTCGAGTTCACCTTCATGGAGGACAAGAGCGTTGCGCAGGTCGCACCCTCGGCGATGTTCCAAACCGAGAATCCGCTTTCTTCAGACGGCAACTATCTAGTCAACTGCAGCAATCCACTGCTGAGCGCGCAGCAGGCCAGTATCATTTGTACGCCCGCGCAGATCGCAGCCGACAAACTCCATCCAGGATCCGTCAGTGCCGACGTGGATATTGGACGGCGCAATATCGAGGGCGGCGGACGCACATCCGATTACGAGCACACCAACTTCCGTTTAGTGGGCGGCTTGACGGGCGACATCGCGCCGGGAATCACCTATGATGCCTATGGGTCGTATTACTACGTCACTGCGTTCACCGCGAACCTCAATTATTTGAGTTATCAATCGATCGATAACGCCCTGCAGGTGACCGGCACGAAAGGCCAGCCGGTCTGCATCTCGGGCGGAACTTGTGTGCCGTATAACATCTTCCAGACGGGCGGTGTCACTCCCGCCCAGCTTGCGTACCTGCAGTCGCCCGGGACCTCCGACGGCAACAATACGGAGGAGATCGTGCACGCCGACGTTACCGGTGATTTGAGCAAGTATGGGGTTGTCTCGCCCTTTGCCAAAAACGGAGCCGGCATCAATGTAGGCACCGAATACCGCAAAGATAGCGTGACGTTCTCGCCGGACGGTGCCGAACTGTCCGGCCTGCTCGCCGGCTTCGGAGGCGCCTCCGTACCGACCAATGCGAGCTATGACGTCGGTGAAGCGTTTGCCGAGTTTCGCGCACCGCTCGTGCAGGACGCTCCGGGAGTGTACGATCTCACCGCGGATGCAGGCTACCGTTGGTCGAATTACAGCACAGCGGGTGTCACCAATACCTACAAGTTCGAAGTCCAATACGCGCCGATCAAGGATGCGCGTGTGCGGTTCTCCTTCGATCGTGCAGTGCGCGCGCCGAACCTGGTCGAACTGTATAACGCCCCCTCGGTCGGTGGGGAGCTCGAGGTCGGCACCGATCCGTGCGCGCCGATATTCAACGCTTCCACGGGTACGTACGCGGCGCCGAGCGCCTCGCTGGCACAGTGTGCGCATTCGGGCGTGACGGCCGCAGAATACGGCGCCATTACCAATGGCGGGACGAAGTACACGGGTACTATCTCGCAATGCGTGTCCGGTGAGTGCAGCCAGGAGATCGAGGGCAACTCGGCGCTCAAGCCCGAAGTGGCGACGACATGGTCCATCGGACTTTCACTCACACCCACGGACTTGCCGGACTTCAGCGCGAGCATCGATTACTTTCATCTCCATCTCGAGGGCGTAATCACAGCATTACCGATTGCGGTGATCCTCAACGGTTGCCTGGAAAACGCCAATCCTTTCGACTGCAAGCAGATCGTCCGTTCCTCGACGGGCTCGATCACCGGCTCGACGGTCGCAAACGGCGGCTACGTCGTTCAGCAGGAAATGAACGTCGGCACCTCGATCGTCTCGGGCATCGACTTGCTCGTGAATTATAAGTACCAGCTTCCGAGCGGCTGGGGGAGCATCGTCACGGCGTTCAACGGCTCGTGGCTGCAACACAGCACCTTCACGCCCGCCCCGGGCGGTCCGAGCTACGATTGCGCCGGTCTCTTCGGGTCCACATGTGCCACCGGCTTGTCGGGCTCGGTGAACCCGCACTGGCGGCACAATATGCGTGTTGGCTGGGAGACGCCGTGGAACGTGCTGTTCTCGGCACAGTGGCGCTTCATCGGTCCGACGAGCTTCGATAATAACTCCACCAATCCGTTGCTGGCGGGACTTGAGGAAAATGGGGCCCCCGTCGGGCCTCCCTATTACGATCCCTACAACGCCAGAATTCCCGGATACAGCTACGTTGACCTCGCGGCCATCTGGCATGTGCAGAGGAATATCGAGTTGCGAGCGGGCTGCAACAACGTGTTCGACAAGGATCCCCCGGTCCTCCCCGAAGACGATATTGCGGGCAACGGCGGCGGTGCGAACTCTTTCCCGACCTACGATTTGCTTGGAAGGAATATCTACTTGGCATTCACGGCCAAGTTCTAGATCTTCGGCGTTGCCGGCAAATGCGGAGCACCTCCTGCCCAAATTCCCGAAAATTCGTGAACTCGGCTGTCGCCATCGAGAATCCGCTCGGGTAGCCTCCCCGGACCGATTGCAACGTTTGCGGAGGTGCTGTGCTTGTCGTGACAACAGAGAACGTACCCGGACATCGGGTGCGCGAGGTCAAAGGTCAGGTCTTCGGCGTGGTAGTCAGAAGCCGCGGGCTCGGCGGGAATATCATGGCGGGGCTGCGCTCGATCGTCGGAGGCGAAATTACCGAGTACACGCAGTTGCTCGAGGAGGCGCGGCGTCACGCTGTCGACCGGATGGTCCGCAACGCGAGTCTCATGCACGCCAATGCCATCGTCATGATGCGATTCGATTCGGCCGAGATCGGCCAAACGATGAGCGAGATTGTCGCTTACGGGACGGCCGTGGTGCTGGAAACGACGGCTTGATCATGTTGCGGACGGTGGTGATTGCGGCGGCGGCGATCCTCACGGGCGTCGGGATCGTCCTCATAGCCTGCGGGGTGCACGCGCCCGGCTGGCAGACGCTCGTCATCGGTGTGATCGTCCTCATCGGCACGCTGTTCGAGCGCTGGCGGTACCGGCACATCGAGGAGCCGCCGCCTGGCGACTGGCAGCGAACCGAGGAGCAATTTATTGATCCGTCGACCGGGGACCCCATTGAAGTAATGTTTAACCCCCGCACCGGGGAGCGGCGCTATGTCGCCTTGAAGTCACGCGGAACAAACCACCCGGCACCCTGATCGAACCGGTCAGCTGCCGAGCTGCCTCTTGCGCTCGTAGCTGCGCGCGGCAAACCGCAGAGAAGCGGCGTCGATTTCCAGAATCTCCGTGAGCTCTGCTCCGGTCAAACCGCAATTGCGCGCGTATTCCCCGCGATCGCGTAGGAAAAGCTCGACCTCATGTGGACTCGCGAACAATCGCGCGAGGAGCATCTCCATAGGATTGGTATTCATGCTACTTGCTGCAAGCCGGTTTCGCGCCGCCGCGCGCGGCCGCTGGCCAGCGCCGCCCGGGCCTTCGCAATCTGCTCGAGCAAAGCGCCAAACTCGGGGTAGCGACCGTCGCGCTCGATGATTACGGTCAGATGTCGAGGCGCCTTGAACGCGAGCGCTTCGAGCAGGTCGTAGATGCATGGCGGGGGATCATGGATGTGGTCGTCGATCAGTCGGGGCCGACCGTCGGAGCCATCGTCCCAGTGTCCCCCCGACAGATGCACGCTGGCAACTTGCTCGAGGGGCAGCGCACTCAAGATCGCAAATGGATCCCGGTTGAAATTACAGGCGTTTGCGTAGAGATTATGCAAGTCCAAAAGCAGCGCGGCCCCCGCGCCGCGCATTACCCGGCAGATGAATTCGGCTTCCGTCCAGCAACTGCCGGGCGGCGTCAGCAAGGTCGCGATATTCTCCAGCTGCGGCAGCGCGCCGACGACTTCGCGCGCGCGCTCGAGGTTGCGTAACGAACCGAGGAGTGTTGGCCGCGCGTAAGGCGCTGCGGCGAGGTGTCCGATCTCGATTCCCCCGGCTCGCACGAAGGACAGGTGCTCCGACCAGTGAGCCGGTCGAACGCGCTCGACCAGCCTCGCGATTCGCTCCAATCTTTCATCCGAAACACTCTCGGAGGATGCAAGTCCCAACGATACGCCGTGCAGGCTCAACGGCACCTGGGAGGCTAGGTCGCGCAGCGCATCGAGACGGCGGCGCGAGGCCGACATTTCGCGTTCCGCGATGATTTCGAGATGATCGATCGAATCGAGGTGCAGAAATATTTGCGCCGCCAACTCATCGCGCCACGCGAGCCCCACACGGTCGCCGCCGACGCTCACCCTCCGCAGCCTCCGCCGCAACCCCCGCCGCAGCCGCCGCCTCCTCCGCAACTGCCCGATCCGCATCCGCCACCGCTCGAATCGGAGCGCGGCTTCAACATCCGCAGGGTCTCACCGACCGCAAACGGCAGAGCGCCCAACCCGAATACCGCGGCCAGTAGCGCAGCTTGCTGTCCTTGAGAGCCGCGCCCGAGGTAACGTGCCCGCGCCTTCAGGCGCGCGAATAGCTCGCGTAGCTGATTCAGTAAGCGCAGGCCCCGACCGTTCATTCCCTGACTGCGCACCCATGCGGCCGCGAATATCAATCCCGCGGTCTCGAACACCAGGAACGCGAATGGCGGTCCGGACAGCACGATTCGCAACGCGGCGATACCTCCGAATACCGCGATGCTCAGCAGGCAATCGTTCGTGCGCTGCGCGCCCGGGACGCGCAAGCCGAGACTTTCGAGGGATTCTTCGATGGCGCGCCCGGCAGTGCGCACTGCCGGGTCCTTGAAAACGCCCGAAGGGTGTTTGCCACTCCGGAAATAGCCAAAGACGGCGATTTCGAGCTTGTTGGTGAGAAAGCCGGCGTTTCTCTCAACGGCGCTGAGCCTCATTCCGTCGCGCTTCACAATTCCACGGTCGACCAAAATGACAACCAAGAGACGCACGGCCTCCTCGTAGCCGCCGCGCAGCGTCGCGATCTGGATCGGGTCGGTGATACGCGGTAGAGGCTCAGTCCCATTAGCGCCCTGCATGCGACGGCGGACCAGCGGGAACCCTGCGGCGCAAACCCCGAGCACGGCGAAGAAGAGCAGGAAATCGGGGCCGGTCAAATTGAACGGGAACGGCCGCATCAGCGGAGTTTCGCCGCTCGCTGCCGAAGCGACTCCGATAGCTCGGCTAGGCGCAGAATCAGCTTCGCGGCCGTCCCCGGGGCGAGGTA